>Ga0209292_1003087_pt1 | contig 18557 bp, 19 predicted proteins | sample GOMGulsemesocosm_2_FD_184634 | JGI IMG/M metagenome (GOLD analysis project Ga0209292, IMG submission 184634) | Methane-oxidizing microbial communities from mesocosms in the Gulf of Mexico - GOM9C Gulf of Mexico (SPAdes) (version 2) | ecosystem: Environmental > Aquatic > Marine > Cold seeps... | reverse complement strand
AGCACATATTGCTGAAGAAGCTGTAAAGCGTACTGTGAGCAGATTAGGTGCGCGTAAAATAGATACTTGTAATGTGCCCGTTATTTTCCATCATGATGTTGCTAGCAGTTTAATGGGACATTTAGTCATGGGTATTAGCGGTGGTAGTTTATACCGTAAATCATCATTTCTGCTGGATCAGTTAGGTGAAGCGATTTTCCCTGAGTGGTTTAATGTCCAAGAGGTGCCACATTTGAAAGGTGGCTTAGCATCATCAATGTATGATGCTGAAGGTGTACGTACTAAAGATCTCAAAGTGATTGATAATGGTCGCTTGAATAGCTATCTGCTAACCAGTTACAGCGCACGTAAGTTAGGAATGCAGACTACTGGTCATGCTGGTGGTATTCATAACTGGAACGTGACAGGCAAAGGTGAAACATTAGATCAACTATGTCGTCAAATGGATAAGGGCTTACTGGTAACTGAATTGATGGGTCAAGGTGTTAATGTCGTGACTGGTGATTATAGTCGTGGCGCATCTGGTTTCTGGGTTGAAAATGGTGAGATTCAATATCCAGTACACGAAATTACCATTGCTGGTAATTTGACAGATATGTTTAAGAACATCGCTGCAGTAGGTAGTGATATTGATGATCGCAGTAGTATTTTGATAGGTTCAACACTCATGGAGTCAATGCAGGTCGCGGGTAGCTAACCTTGCTGATATCTGCGATTATCATTGATTGAAATAATAAAAAGGCTGATTTAATCAGCCTTTTTATTTATAAATAATGTAGTATTTAATTTATCGATTAATAACTACCCATAAACGAGTGTTGCCATGCCTAAGAAGGCAAATAATCCAACAACATCGGTTACAGTGGTAAGTGCCATTCCACCTGCAAGAGCAGGATCGATATTATAGCGTTTCATTGCTAAGGGAATTGCAACACCGGCTAACCCGCCCATGGCCATGTTAATAAACATAGCTCCACCGATGATCAAGCCTAAGGTTATATCGTCTTTCCAGACTGAAACAATCACAGCGACAGCCAGTGCCCAGACTACGCCGTTGGCAGCACCAACTAGCGCTTCCTTACCAATTAACCAGCGACTATTACCTGATTCAATATGACCAACCGCCATACCGCGAATAACCAGAGCTAACGTTTGGTTACCGGTTATACCTCCCATACTTGGTACAATCGTCATTAAGATAGCTAAAGTTGCCAGTTGATCGAGTGTATTCTCAAACATGTTCGATACAGATGCAGCAGTTAATGCGGCAATAAGGTTTACACCTAACCAAAGTGTCCTACGTTTAGCACTTTGTAAAACGGGCGCGAAGGTGTCTTCATCATCATCCATACCCGCCATACCCATCATGTCATGCTCGGCATTTTCACGGATAATATCAACCACGTCATCAATGGTAATACGGCCAATCAAATTGCCTTCGGCATTTACAACCGGCGCTGAGATCCAATCATGACGTTCGAATAACTGTGCTACTTCTGTGGTTGATAAATTTGCGGGTAAGCGTTCAACATCGCTATCCATGATATTACAAATATCGCTATTTGGATCGGCAGTCAGTAATTCCGAGAGAGATACATCACCGACTAATAAGTCGTTTTTATCGACAACATAGAGTGCATCGGTTGCCTCAGGCAATTCACCACGTAAACGGATATAACGTAAAATTACATCCACTGTAACATCAGGGCGCAGTGATACTGTATCGGTATTCATGATACTGCCAGCTGTATCTTCTGGATAAGCCATCGCTGCTTCAATGCGATGCCTGTCTTGCGCATCCATTTGGTTAATTACTTCGCGATATAAACTATCGGGTAAGCTGCGTAAAATATAGGCTAAATCATCAGTATCTAGGCCCTCAGTTGCAGCAACTAAGGATTCGGTATCCATTAGTTTTAGAATACTGGTTTTTGCATCTTCATTAAGTTCTTCTAAAATTTCGCCTTGTAATTCAGGATCGGTAAGACGCCAGAGTACTTTACGGCCTGCTGGTGGGGATGATTCTAATAATAATGCAATATCACAAGGTGGAGTCTGATAGAGCATTCGTTTAACGTGGATAAACATACCACTGTCTAAGGCTTCATTAACCTCGGTTAAACGTAATGGTGTTGCTTCATGCTCTATTTGTTCCGGCATAGACGGTTCCCGTTCGAAATACTCTCTGCGTTGCGCTCTGGCTGCAATTCTAGCTTAATCACTGCTAATAATCAGCAGTGAAAGTAGATAAATAGTAATTATAGTGTCACTGAATTTATCGCGATTAACAGCTTTTATTATTTGTGTTTGTTTTTCTCAAGTGTTTGGTGACGGGTTTGTACAACACGATCTTGCATCTTGAAGGATTTTGCTAACTGTTCAGCAATAAATACCGAACGATGTTGACCGCCTGTACAGCCAATAGCCACAGTCACATAGCTGCGATTATTTTTTTCTAGCAATGGTAGCCAACTAGTTAGCATACCTTCGATTTGTTGAGTAAAACTCATTACGTCTGCTTGCTGGCTAAGATAGTTTATTACTGGTTGATCCAAACCTGTATAAGGTTTTAATTCTGGGATCCAATGTGGATTTGGTAAAAAACGCACATCGAATACGTAATCAGCATCCATCGGCAAGCCATGTTTGAAACCAAAAGATTGGAATACTAAAACTAACTGATTATTTTTCTTGCCAAGAATGCGTTCTTTTATTTGTTCACTCAGTTCATGGATATTGAGGTCACTAGTATTAATTTTTAGATCTGCTTGTATTGCTAACGGGCTTAATTTACGTTGTTCGGCTTCGATTGCCTGTGACAATGACAGATTATTTTTACTCAATGGATGTAAACGACGTGTCTCGCTATAACGTTTGATAAGAATACGAGCACTGGTATCTAAAAATAGGCTAGTTAATTCAGCTTGCGACTGCAACTGCTGAATTATCTGCTCTAGTTCTCGAGTATTTCCCGGTACATTTCGAACATCAATACTGACGGCGACCATCTTGGTTTGATCGTTAAGTGTCGTTAAAAGCTGCGGTAATAAGTTTACGGGTAAGTTATCAACACAGTAATAACCAAGGTCTTCTAATACTCTTAAAGCGATTGATTTACCTGAGCCAGATTGGCCGCTCACGATAATTAATTTCATTTAATCATTCCCGTTAATGCCGCGTTTAATGCCGCCATTATCTCGTAGTTGGTGTGGATATGATACGTTTTAATTATGTCTTGCAGGTGAATATTGGCAAGTATTAATAAATAGTAGTGAGAAATAGCGGCAATAAATATAGAGCCCAAAAAGTGAGTTACTTTTTAGGCTCTGGTAGGTATGATCATTAGTGACGAGTGAGCTTTTCTTTATGTTTAATGACTTGCCTATCTAGCTTATCAATAAGACCATCAATGGCTGCATACATATCATCGTGTTCATGTACTGCAAATACTTCGCCGCCATTTAGGTGTATCTTTGCTTCGGCAATTTGCTGTAACTTCTCAACATTCAAGATAACGTGGACATTGTTAATGTGATCAAAATGTCGCTCTAACTTGGAAAACTTGCTATTAATGTAATCTTTCAGTGAATCAGTAATCTCTACATGTCTACCTGTTAAATTAATTTGCATATGTGTCTCCCTATATATTGCTAAGAAAGTCTTATAACAGACTCTTTCGTTGGTTCGACGGCGGAATGCTTAATGCTTCTCGATATTTAGCAATGGTACGTCTTGCCACTTTAATACCTTGATCAGCAAGCAAATCTGCAATCTTACTATCACTCAGTGGCTTGACAGCATTCTCTGCTGCAACCAGTTTCTTGATAAGTGCACGAATAGCTGTGGATGAACATTCACCGCCACTATCCGTACTTACGTGACTTGAAAAGAAAAATTTCAATTCAAAAATACCACGTGGTGTATGCATAAACTTCTGTGTTGTTACACGAGAAATTGTCGATTCATGCATCTCAACTTCTTCAGCCACATCATTAAGTACCATAGGTTTCATGGCTTCGTCACCATATTCAAAGAAATCCATTTGTCTTTGAACGATGCTTTTGGTTACTTTTAATAGCGTTTCATTGCGACTTTCTAAACTTTTAATAAACCATTTGGCTTCTTGTACATGGGTTCGTACAAATTGACCATCACTACTGTTGCGACCTGCACTGGTTAGGCTCGAATAATCGTTGTTTACTTTGAGTCTTGGCACAATGTCAGGGTTTAGCTCAACTTTCCATTCATTATTTTTCTTTAATACAATGACATCTGGAATAACATAAGAACCTTCACTTTGGTCAATCGCATTACCAGGTCTAGGTTCTAGGCTTTGGATCAGCTGCACGATCTCTTTCAGTTGCGGTTCTTTAAGTTTTGTCTTCCTACTTAATTGACGATAGTCGCGATTACCTAATAAATCGATGTGCTGTCCGATTATTTCTCTGCATTCCTTCAGCCAAGGTGTGCTTTCAGGTAGTTGACGTAATTGTAATAACAAACATTCCTGTAATGAACGAGCAGCAACACCGATAGGATCAAAGTGTTGAATGCGTTTAAGTACCGCTTCTACTTCATCTAATTCAACCACACTATCAAGTGTAGCTGTGTGCTCTGCTTCAAGGTTTATACCTTCAAGTAATTCTTCACAAGATTGAGTGAGATAACCTTTTTCATCGATGGCATCAATAACTGATGTGGCAATTGCGCGGTCTGTATCACTGAAATGGGTCAATTCCATTTGCCACATTAAATGTTCATAGAGGCCAACACTAGTTTCACCTTGATACATTTGATCGACACCTTCAAATGATCCATTGCCACTAGCGCTACTGTGATTTTGAATTTGTGGAGTGTAGGTGTCGTCCCATTCACTGTCTGTCGGTAATTCATCTGGTATTGAGTCGCTAGTGAGGGCGTCACCAACATCAAGTTGGCTAGTATCATTATCGTTTGAATTATCAGATTTTTCTTGGGTTCGGTTGTCAGAGGTTTCATTATCGGTAGAGTTCGAATGAGGATCTTCTTGCTCTAATAAGGGGTTGCTATCGAGTGCTTCTTGGATCTCTTGCTGCAGTTCAAGCGTCGATAATTGTAATAGTCGAATTGCTTGTTGCAATTGTGGCGTCATTGCCAGAGATTGGCTCATTCTAAGCTGTAATGATGGCTTCATCTAACTGCTACTCTTCCTTTAATGCTTTACGTGTATCAATACAAACTATAGCTGGGATTGATAAAACTATAGTCGGAATTGATCTCCAAGGTACACTTCTTTTACTTTCTCGTTAGATAAGATTTCTTCTGATGTTCCTGACGCGATCAAGTGGCCATGGCTTACGATGTATGAATGTTCACAAACATCAAGAGTTTCACGAACGTTATGATCGGTAATTAATACACCTAGACCGCGATCTCTAAGGTGCTGGATAATTTTTTTAATGTCACCAACAGAAATAGGATCAACACCTGCAAATGGTTCATCCAGTAAAATGAACTTTGGATCTGCAGCTAGTGCGCGTGCAATTTCGACGCGACGGCGTTCACCACCAGAAAGGCTCATACCTAAACTGTCACGAATATGGGTAATATGGAATTCTTCTAATAATTCTTCAAGTTTTTCTTCGCGTTCGAAACGGTTTAATTCCGGACGTAGTTCCAAAATAGCCATGATGTTTTTACTTACCGATAGGCGACGAAAAATAGACGCTTCCTGTGGTAAATAACCAATACCTTGTTGTGCACGTATGTGCATTGGCTCATGAGTCAGTTCTTGATCATCGATAAATATCTGCCCTGCATCACGCTTGACCAAACCAACAACCATATAAAATGTTGTCGTTTTACCTGCACCGTTGGGACCAAGTAAGCCAACAATCTGTCCAGACTCAACTTCTAAACTCACATCGGAAACAACTTTACGTTTACTGTATGTTTTTGCTAAATGAGATGCTTTTAAACGCGCCATAATACTTTACTTACTCGACTTAAGTTTGTTGCTGTCTTCAGGTGTGAAAATGGTAATAACTCGATCCGTTTCTTTCTTACCACTTTCAGCAACCATCTCTTGTTTTTCGATTTGATAAACAATTTTATCGCCACTAACTTCACTTTCTTCTTGAAGCAATCTTGCGTTGCCGGCAAGGGTAAGTAATTTTTTTCCTAGTTCGTAACGGATCTCGTTCGATTCAGTATTAATTCTTTTACCATCATCAAGTTTTTGCGTGAAGGTTGCAGGGCGGCCACTCGCGATCATCACTTCAGTACCTTCAGTACCTGTACTTAATACGGTGAGTTTGTCAGCGTTAATTAAAATTGAACCTTGAGTTACGGTTACTTCATCATAAAAAACTACACGATTCTCTTTAATGAATACTTCTTGGCGTTTGGCGTTTACCACGACATTTTCTTGAAAATCAGACTCGAGAGCTGTCGCTGGTAAGCTGAATAACAGCACGAGTAGAAAACTTGTATATTTATTTTTCATTGGTATAAATCGCTTTTACTTGCTTGAGAATTGACATGTACTGGGTATTGAAATTACCTTCCAAACCGACGCCCGTTTGATTAAATAAATCACCAGTAATGGTAATTAATTTGTCACTGCGAACTGCACCGTTGCCTAAATTTAGTTTTAAATAGCTCGTTGAAATAATATCAATATAATCGTTAGGTTTCATATTTTTAATAATGACATCATCACTTAAAGTAGCTTCATCATCACGATTAAATACGCCTTCTTTAGACTGTATTTTCCATTCAACTGTCGTGTCTTCACCGTACAAGATGATAACGGGGTTGGTGAACATTGTCATGCCTAACTCTGAATAATGCTCCATCTTATCGGCAAAAGTGCGACGCACAATTTGACCGTCGGTATTATATTCAATACTATGCAGGACTTCCGCAGTAAAATCAGGTTGGTATTCAACAGACGCTGATGACGTTGTGGGTTCATCAACTGAAAAATAGCGCCATGCGCCAAGTGCCGATAAAAACAGAGTTATAATAGCCCAGTTCTGTCTTGTCATACAGAAGTGCCCTGCGCCTGTTCTAGAATATCGTTAGCGAATAAAATCAAATCTGTGAGCTCACGTACTGCACCAAAACCACCGTTAATTGTTGTCACATAGTGAGCTTTCTTTTGTACTAACGGATGAGCGTCTGCGACAGCAACACTAAAGCCGCAGCGATCCATTACCGGTAAATCGATAACGTCATCGCCGATATAAGCCACTTGGTCTGCGTTAAGATTAAGTTTTTCTAACAGCATTTCAAAGGCCACAATTTTGTTATCTTGACCCTGATAAATATGGTTTACGCCAAGACCTTGCATACGGTTCTCGACAATCTTTGATTTACGACCTGTGATTACGGCAATTTCGATGCTTGCGTTTAATAATGATTTAATTCCAAAACCATCGCGAGTATGAAAGGTTTTAAGCTCTTCGCCGTCATTGCCCATATAAATACGGCCGTCTGAGAAGACACCGTCTATATCGCAGATGAGTAATTTTACTGCTTTTGCTTTCGCAATATTAGCGCTTGCTACTGGCCCGTATAGTGTTTCAATCATGGTTATAATACGCCTGCTCTTAATAAATCATGCATGTTAAATGCACCCACGGGGTTGTTTTTTTCATTGACGACGATAAGTCCGCTGATTTTTTTACTTTCAATTACTGCAAGAGCTTCTGCCGCCAATGTATGTTCATTAATAGTAACACAATTTTCAGTCATCACTTGACTGATTGGGGTTTGATGAATATCTATGCGTGCATCTAAAATACGGCGTAGATCGCCGTCGGTAAAGATCCCCACAAGGGTATTTTCATCATCAACAACTGCTGTCATGCCTAAGCCCTTACGCGAAACTTCGAGTAAAGCTTGAGAAATGGTTTGATTGTTTTTAACCGTCGGGATGTCGTCATTACTGTGCATAATATCGGAAATACGCAGTAATAATTTACGCCCTAAGCTACCACCTGGATGAGATAGAGCGAAATCGTTGGCAGTAAAACCTTTAGCTTCCAGTAATGCTACGGCAATTGCGTCCCCCATGACCAGCGTAGCGGTTGTACTTGATGTCGGTGCTAAGCCTAATGGACAGGCTTCTTTTTCAACTTTAATCGACAAGTTAAACAGTGCTTCCCGCGCCATCGTCGACTTTTCATTGCCGGTTAATGAAATGATTGGAATACTCAAACGTTTCAATACTGGATACAGCGCTAAGATTTCAATGGATTCACCCGAGTTGGAGATGGCAATAACAGTGTCGCCTTTCTCGATCATGCCTAAGTCACCATGGCTGGCTTCTCCTGGATGAACGAAGAATGCTGGAGTGCCTGTGCTGGCTAGTGTTGCGGCTATTTTATTAGCGATATGACCCGATTTTCCCATGCCAGTGACGACAATTTTCCCTTTGCTGTGATGTAATAATTCACACGCTTGGCTAAAAGTCTCATTAATGTATTGCTTTAAGTTTGCAATAGCAGCTGTTTCAACTTCGATTACATTGTAAGCACTTTGGCAATAATTTGATGACACGGGCATAGCTGTTTCCTAGATACTATTAAATACAAGAATTTGATAGGCGACAAAACCAAGCAGTAATAGGCCGCCTTCGATACGATTAATCCGGCTCACACGGCCTTTAAAACTCATTGCCATTAGCAATAACACCATAGTTGCACCGAGCATATAATAAAAATCTCGGCTGATGATTGCAGGGTCGATATCCCCAGGAGCCAGAATACCTGGTAATGATAATACAGCTAATATATTGAAAATATTAGAGCCGATGATGTTACCAATCGCTAGATCGTCCTCGCCTTTTAGCACACCAGTGATTGATGCCGCTAGCTCTGGTAGGCTAGTACCAATCGCTATGATCGTTAAGCCGATAACTAAATCACTCATGCCAAACAACTTTGCAATCACAACTGCCGAATCGACTAAATAGCTTGAACTTAGTGGCAACATTATCATACCGATAACTAACCACATAATGGCTTTCGACGTTGGTAGGCCTTCGGGTACTTCATCATTATGATTATCAGCGAGTGGATCATTGCTTGGTCGTTTGAGAGCCAAGATCGTTAGGGTTAGGATGGTAATGAAGAATAAGAGTAATAAGATTACACCTTCATAAACTTCTAATTTCAAATCCCATAACACGACACCTGCTAAAATCGTCGTCACCAATACCATCGGAATCTCACGGCGAATAGTGGTTGAACCGACTAATAAAGGTTTGAATAACGCTGTAATCCCCAGCACTAAAGTGATATTGGTAATATTGGAACCAATTGCATTACCAATTGCCGTATTAGGAGTGCCGTTTAATGATGCTGATACTGCAACCATCATTTCTGGCGCAGACGATCCCATCGCAACTATGGTTAAACCAATAATGAGCGGCGAGATGCCGAAGTTGCGTGCTAGGCCTGCGGCACCATAAACGAATTTATCAGCACTCCATACGAGTCCGATAAATCCTAATATGAGAATAATAATATTGGTAGTGAGCATTGGCTGCCGTAAAGTAATTAATAAAGATAACTATTTTCTTTCTTTTTACGTGGAAAGAAAAGGGAAATTACAAAATCTTATTTACCTTAGTTGCACGTGTAGTAAAAATACGCAGTTAGTTACACTTTTATGATTGTGTATTAATGGGATTACTTTTAGAATACCGAGCTCTTTTATACTTTATTTTAAGCGCAACGCCCTGACATAATAGTGGTTAGCTTAAAACAAAGTGCGCCTTTTAGAAACGAAACTGCATTACTCTTGCTTCTGAGAATGGTTGCTAGAATGGCTTTGCATCATATCTGGAGTTACATCTATTATGGATACTAAAGAAATACAAGCGCTGTTGGAGAGTACTTATACTTTCGAGGAGTTACATGTGAAAGGCGAAGGCAGCCATTTTGAAGTTATTGCTGTTGCCGAAATGTTTGTTGGTATGAATCGTGTAAAAAAACAACAAGCTATCTATGCGCCGCTTAATGAGCATATTGCTGCTAATACTATTCATGCGCTGACCATCAAGGCTTATACGCCAGAAGAATGGATTCGCGAACGTAAATTTGTACTACCGTCTTAATTGGAATTGAAATGGATAAGTTTTTAATTAAAGGTCCTTGTCAGCTAAGTGGTGACGTGACTATCTCAGGCGCAAAAAATGCTGCATTGCCTATTTTATTTGCAACATTGTTGAGTGATGAAACGATCACACTTAAAAATGTACCTGAATTACGAGATATTAATACCACATTGCAACTTTTACGCGAACTTGGTGCTCAAGCTGAACGTAAAAAAAATGGTGATGTGGTCATTACCGCAGGCACGGTAAATTGCCAAACTGCACCTTATGAATTAGTGAAAACCATGCGCGCATCAATTCTCGCATTAGGTCCTTTAACCAGTAAATTTTTAAACGCGACGGTATCTCTACCTGGTGGTTGCGCAATTGGCGCTCGTCCAGTTAACTTGCATATCCATGGCTTAGAGCTAATGCAGGCTAATATTGTCGTTGAAGAAGGCTACATTAAGGCGACTGTTGATGGTGCTTTAAAAGGCGCACGTATCTTAATGGATATGGTTAGTGTAACCGGTACTGAAAATCTATTAATGGCAGCAGTATTGGCTGATGGCGTTACTACGATTGAGAATGCGGCACGTGAACCTGAAGTTGTCGATTTAGCTAACTTCTTGAATTCATTAGGTGCTAAAATCACAGGCATGGGTTCAGATGTAATTACTATCGAGGGTGTTAAATCTCTGCACGGTGGAAGTTATTCAGTGCAACCGGATCGTATCGAAACAGGTACATTCTTAGTTGCGGCAGCGGTAACGGGTGGCAAAATTAAATGTCATAAAACGGCTCCAAAATTATTGGATGCAGTGCTGCTTAAACTGGAAGAAGCGGGCGCGCATATTGAATCTGGCGATGATTGGATTTCATTAGATATGCAAGGTCGTGAGCTCAAAGCGGTAAATATTAAAACTGTACCTTACCCTGGTTTCCCAACTGATATGCAAGCGCAATTTACAGTGCTAAATACTGTGGCTAAAGGCACTTCAACAATTATTGAAACGATCTTCGAAAACCGTTTCATGCATGTTCCTGAATTAGCTCGTATGGGCGCGGATATCGAACTTGAAGGTAATACTGCAATCTGTCGTGATACTGAAAGTTTATCTGGCGCGCAAGTAATGGCTACAGATTTACGAGCATCTGCAAGTCTAGTCATTGCTGGTTTTCTTGCTGAAGGTGACACGACAGTAGAGCGTATTTACCATATCGACCGTGGTTATGAATTCATCGAAGAGAAACTGCAAGGTTTAGGCGGTGATATTATGCGTATTAAAGGCGAATAAGCCTAAGGTCTGATTTTAAGCGTAAAAATTTAAATGTAAAAAGGAGCCCTTGGCTCCTTTTTATTGGTTAGTATTCAGTTTATTGCAACACGATTAATTCGTTAAAGGTTGCAACTCACTTAGCTTCACCTTGATTCGGTATTGTTCACCTGAGCGCATTATTGTTAGAACACTCTCAGTACCTGGGCGCTGTTCTGCGACCATATCCATCATTCCTAGTACATTATTCACGTCTATGTCGTTAAATTGTACGATAATATCCCCAGGCATTAAACCTGCCCGTTGCGCGGGAGAATTAGGGCTAATACTTTGCACCACGATACCTTGATTGGCTTTCAACCCCATTAATTTTGCCATGACGGTATTTATGGAGACTGTTTCTACGCCAAGATAACCACGAATTACTCGACCATTCGCAATAAGTTCGAGCATTATTTTTTGCGCTAATGGATAAGGAATGGCAAAACTGATGCCTTTGGTATTGCCTTGATCGCCAATTTTGAATGATGCGGTATTAATACCGACTAACTCACCTAAGCTATTAATCAACGCACCGCCAGAGTTGCCTTCATTAATCGCCGCATCAGTCTGTAAGAAATTTTGTCGTCCTGTTGTACTCATGCCAACACGACCACGAGCACTAATAATACCTTGAGTGATAGTTTGACCCAAGTTATATGGGTTACCTATGGCTAAGACCACATCGCCAACCTGAGTTTGTTCATGATTACTTTGTGGAATGCGGGGTAAGTTATCAGCATCAATATTAAGTACCGCTAAGTCAGTATATTTATCAAAACCAATCAAGTCGGCAGTAAAAATACGCCCATCTTGCAAAGCGACAATGATTTGATCTGCATCGGCAATAACATGATAATTCGTTAACAAGTAACCTTTTTTACTCATTATAACGCCAGAACCCAAGCCTTTAGGCTGTAGAGTTGGTTTAGTATCTACGCTCGATTGCTGATAAGTGCGGGTGTAAATGTTTACTACGGAAGGCGCTGCTCGATTCACGGCTGGAGCGAAGCTGATTTGTTTATTGCGAGTCAGTTCGAATGCAGTCGGAAATTTTAACCATTGCTGGCTTTTTAGTTGTGGCAGGACGAATAGCAACACCGCAGCTACAATGAGGCCTAAAATAATGCTTTTCAAAAAATATTTAGCAATTGCTGGCACAAAAATTCCCTACGTTACTTTTCATCGTTCTTTATAGTTCTCTATAAAAAATGCAACGTAGAGAATAACATTTCTACTATCTATTATGTAGAGATTAAATTGTAAAAGCTTGTAAGCACAAGCCGTTACAACTTTAGTTAAGTGTTACCGTAGAACTAAAAACAGGTGCTGTTCCCCACGTTTAATATTAAGCGCTAGCGTTGTATCATCTTGGTTTAACTTTTTACGTAATTGTGCTAAATTTTTCACTCTGTCTTTGTTCACGCCAACAATTAAATCACCTTGTTTCAAACCTGAGTTTGCGGCTAATGAGCGCGCTGTAATTTTGACGATTACTACACCTTGTTCTTCCTCAGCACTGACTAACGACGCGCCTTCTAGGTTAGGATGCAGAGTACTAGCGTTAGCTAACTTATTGTCAACTTGTTTAAGAGTGGCACGAATGGTTTTTTGGTCACCGTCGCGGATAACACCAAGTGTAATCGTTTTACCTGCACCTAAGGTACCTATGCGGGCTCGTAGTTCGCTAAAGCTGCGGATCTTATTCTTGTTCACGCTAATAATAATATCTCCAGCCTGTAAGCCAGCTTCTTCCGCGGCGGATTTTGGTGTGACTTGATTAATGAATGCACCGTATTGCGCATCGATATCGAAGGCTTCTGCAAGATCCGGCGTTAGCTCTTGGCCTGCAACACCTAATATGCCGCGTCTTACTTCACCGTGCTCTATGATCTGCTTAGCGAGGTTATTTGCCATGTTGGAAGGGATAGCAAAGCCAATACCTATGTTGCCGCCGTTTGGGCCTAATATTGCAGTGTTAATACCGATTAATTTACCGTTGAGGTCGACGAGTGCGCCACCTGAATTACCGCTATTGATCGCCGCATCTGTTTGAATGAAATTTTCGTAATTTTCTAATTTCAAACCGGTACGCCCCAGAGCACTGACAATACCTGATGTTACTGTTTGACCTAAGCCGAATGGGTTGCCAATAGCGATTGTGAAATCACCCACGCGTAACTTATCTGAGTCGGCAAACTTTATTGCAGTTAAATTTTTGGCTTTGATTTGTAATAAGGCAATATCGCTGCTCGCATCGGCACCGATTAATTTTGCATTGTATTCGTGGCCATCTTTGAGCATCACTTTGATCTTGTCTGCATCAGCAATAACGTGGTTATTGGTTAGGATATAACCCTTGCCTGCATTGATTATCACACCAGACCCTAAACCGCGAAAAGGCTGCGCTTGGCTACGGTTATTTGGTGCATCTTCGCCAAAGAAATATTTAAAGGCTTCAGGCATTGGTTGCTCAGAAACCTTAGTGCCAGAAACAGAAATGTTAACAACTGCAGGCGTTATTTGTTCAAGAATAGGGGCTAGTGATGGGAGGGTTTGTCCGGCAACAGCAAAAGGTAAAGCCGCGATTACAGGTAAGCTGGTCATATTGACTGCAATGCTCAAGGCGAATGCAGAAAAAACGGATAAATAAGGTTTCAGTTTCATTATATTTAAGCCTTGAAATAGATAAGCGTAAATAATTATATGAAGCTGAAACCAAAAAGTTCAAGTAAGCAGAGACAAATAGTAACGATTAATTTATTCATGCACTTACTTGTTAAGTAATCCTGATGCACCAAGTGAGTAATCTTTTGGTTGGCCTTCGATTGGCGCCTCCAAGCCCGCTACGTCTTTCGTTTGGAATGGGATATCTGCTAGTTCCACATTATCGAGTAAGTTTTTCGCATTTTCAGCAAGGTGCTGTTGGAGAGCGACATAATCATCAGACAGCTTGATTAGCAAATCTTCTGTGGTATTAAAGTGTTCTGAGACATGATTTTTGTATTGCTCGATCTCAGCTTCTTTCGCTAATAGTTTGCCTTTTAATTTACCTGATTCATTTTTTGCTTGGGTGGCTTTAGCGATGACAAGCCCGATGATAATACCAACACATAAACTACTAATAATTTCAAAATAGGGCATGAAAAACCTCGTTAAATAATTAAAGATATTCTACTGCGAAGGTAGAGGCGTAAGTGGAAATATTTAATGCTGATACTTTAATATAAGCAGCTAAATTTAAAAATAGTGTATTTCAAAATGAGCCAACATGATAGCATTGATTTATTACGAATCAGCCTGTGAACACTGATATAAATGGATAGAAAAATGACTCCTATTGATAAGTATAACCTTGATTTACAAAGTCCTGATTTTTTGTTTGATGCCGCCCAAGAAAATGCAGTGCTTGCCTTGCAGCGCTTGTATGACGAGTTGCTTACTGTAAAAGCACCCGTTGTAAAGTCTAACTTTTTAGGCAAGGTTAAGTCCTTAATGGGCAGTCATAAAGTCGCACAGAATATTGCGCCAAAAGGCATCTATTTCTGGGGCGGAGTTGGAAGAGGTAAGACCTATTTGGTTGATACTTTTTATGACTGCCTACCGTTTGAAAATAAAATGCGCGTGCACTTTCATCGTTTTATGCACAGAGTACATCAAGAGTTGCGCACTCTAGAAAAGCAGAAAGATCCGCTTAAAAAAATTGCAGCTAAGCTGGCGAATGAAACTAGGATCATCTGTTTTGATGAATTTTTTGTTTCTGATATTACTGATGCCATGATTTTAGGGACATTATTTGAAGAGCTATTTGCCCACGATGTTATTTTAGTGGCAACCTCGAATATCATTCCGAACGACTTATACCGAAACGGCTTACAGCGTGCACGTTTCGTACCCGCGATTGACTTAATTAATCAAAATTGCGACATCGTTAATGTCGATAGTGGTGTGGACTACCGTTTACGTACATTAGAAAAAGCAGAGATATACCACTATCCATTAGATACTCAAGCCCAACAAAATCTAGATCAGTATTTTACTCAGCTATCTTGCGACCCTCGAACTTATGGGCAGGACATTGACGTCGAAAATCGTCAGATTAAAACGCTTGCTGAAGCAGACAGTGTATTGATGGTCGATTTTACTGAACTTTGTGATGGTCCGCGCAGCCAAGTCGATTACATGGAGATATCTAAAATTTATCACACTGTGTTATTGGCAAATGTAAAACAGATGGGACGACTCAATGATGACATGGCGCGCCGTTTTATTGCGATGGTTGATGAATTTTATGAACGTAATATTACCCTTATCATTTCAGCCGACGTTGAAATGATGCGTCTTTATAGCGATGGTATTTTGTCATTCGAATTCAAACGCTGTTTATCTCGACTACAAGAGATGCAGTCGCATGAATATCTAGCTCGAGAGCATTTACCTTAGATCATAATAAATCAATTTCTTGCTCATCGTGAGCGACGCTAACGTTGTTAGGTAATACATTATTTACGTGTAAAAAATAATTATCCAACTGATGGCTGATGTGAGTAAGAATGGTTCTTTTGGGTTGCAAATCATGATGAATTTTTAATGCCAAGCTTAGGTTACTACCTTGATATTTAATGTCAGTATCTGAAGGGAAGCGACAATCGATGATCAATAAATCTAATTCATATCCGTATAACAGCGCTGTTGTGGTTTCAGGCAAATCACAGGTATCGCCTAAATATGCTACATGCATTTTTTTGTGTTGCAGCAAATAGCCAAATGAAGGACATTTAGCATGTACAGGCAGTGGCGTTATTTTCAAACCGTCAAAATTGATTGTGGTAAACGGTAATAAAGGTTGTTGTAAAGAGAAGGCTTTATTAGTGTGGCTAAATAACTTTTTATGCGCATTATCAGCAGGGCCATAGACTGGGATAGGTGTAACGGTTGATATAGGTAAATTAAATTGATCTAAGCCTTTAATGTGCTCGTTACAATAATTAGTCAGAAATAGCTGGTCACAGGTGCTGCGATCTAGAACATGATTAAGTTGATTTAAATCGGTATCGATACAAGTAACTGATATGCCAGTGGTGATTTTAATTGCCGCAGGTTGGCGCTTAAAAATATGATTTTGTTGCGCTCTTTTACAAATATCACATAAACACCCTGCAACAGGTATACCTAACTCGTCACCACTTCCAAGTAGCTTAATCTTCATTTTTACGCATCCTTGTTACGCGTTATCCATCACTTTAAAAAATAAAATGAACATAACTGCGTTAAAATAAAGCCCAGCAAGTAGACTATTATAAAAACAAATATTTATAAATAGGTTACTCTAATTTGTGTGTTATCAGATTGTTTTTATAAGGTTATTAATCCACAAGTTAACAGCTATTAAAGCAAGTAATTAATATTAATTAGTCAGAATTAATGATTGAGTGAGATAATTATGTGCGCTATTGTCGAGATCCAAATACAGTGAAAATCTGCATAACACGCAGTTCTCCATAACCTAGGTTCTTTAGATTGATGAATTACTCGCCATATCAAGAGTTTGATAGAGAGTATTGGGCTGAACTACGAGAGTCAGTGCCATTAACGCTGTCAGCACTCGAGTTAAAACAGTTACAAGGTATTAATGAACAAGTATCTCTCGAAGAAGTTTGTGATATTTATCTACCTCTCTCACGTTTGCTGAATTTGTATGTTAAGAGTCGTATCGAACGCCGACGAGTGCGCGAACAATTTTTAGGTAAAAAACTCGATCATATCCCTTACATTATTAGTCTTGCTGGTAGTGTTGCGGTCGGGAAAAGTACTACCGCGCGTATCTTACAAGCTTTGTTACAGTGTTGGGGCGAACACCCTAATGTTGCTTTAGTAACAACTGACGGCTTTTTATATCCGAATGCTCATCTGCATGATAATGGTTTAATGAAGCGCAAAGGTTTTCCTGAAAGTTATGATATCAATGCACTTGTGCAGTTTGTTGCTGATATTAAATCCGGTCATGAACACGTGACTGCGCCTATTTATTCACATCTATCTTATGATATTGAACCTAACAAAGAGCTAGTTGTAGGACAGCCTGATATTGTTATTTTAGAAGGTTTGAACGTGCTGCAATCTGGTCTCGAATACCCAAATCATCCACATCGTGTGTTTGTATCTGATTTTGTCGATTTTTCTATTTATGTTGATGCTGATACAAAGAATCTTGAAGAATGGTATGTACAGCGCTTCTTACAATTAAGAGAGAGTGCTTTTACTAATAGCTCATCATATTTCCACCATTACTCGCAAATTAGCGAAGCTGAAGCGGCAAAAACAGCGCTCAGTATTTGGCGAGAAATTAATGGCAAAAATTTAGTAGAAAATATTTTACCAACACGAGAGCGCGCAGATTTAGTACTTACTAAGGGTAATAATCACCAAGTACATCAAGTGAAACTGCGTAAATAAATCCAGATAAACCATACTTTCCAAGCCTGTTTCTGCTATATTTTCACTTTCACCATAATATTTACAAAATATAGGTGAATTTTCGTTCATTTATCTTTATAATGCGCGCTGCCCACAAGCAAGATGCTGTGGTGGCGTCTTGTCCGAATCAACCGAAATTTATTCGAAGGGATAAGTGGACGTTAATAGTTCATGAATAGATAACTGTTCATGAGAGTTTAAACAAATTTTATTGGGTTCAATTAAATGAAAACTTTTGTTGCTACACCAAGCACGATTACACGTGACTGGTACGTTGTTGACGCTGAAGGTAAAACTTTAGGTCGTCTTGCGACTGAAATCGCTTCTCGCCTACGTGGCAAGCACAAGCCTGAGTACACTCCTCATGCAGACACTGGTGATTACATCATCGTTGTTAACTGTGAAAAAATCACTGTAACTGGTAACAAAGCGAAGGGTAAAATGTACCACTCGCATACTGGCTACATCGGTGGTCTAAAATCAATCAGTTTCGAAGATCTGATCGAGAAAGCACCTGAGCGCGTTATCCAGTCTGCGGTTAAAGGTATGTTGCCAAAAGGACCTCTTGGTCGTGCAATGTTCCGTAAGATGAAAGTATACGCAGGTCCAGAGCACAATCATGCTGCTCAACAACCACAAGTTCTAGACATCTAATTTACGGAATTTAAGCACATGGCAGA
>Ga0209292_1003085_pt1 | contig 18569 bp, 13 predicted proteins | sample GOMGulsemesocosm_2_FD_184634 | JGI IMG/M metagenome (GOLD analysis project Ga0209292, IMG submission 184634) | Methane-oxidizing microbial communities from mesocosms in the Gulf of Mexico - GOM9C Gulf of Mexico (SPAdes) (version 2) | ecosystem: Environmental > Aquatic > Marine > Cold seeps... | reverse complement strand
GCCCTGTGCGTTATATGTTCGTGCAGGAAGCGATGGAACAGGAACATGCAAGGCTGTAGAGTCTATTTGCACAGGATTACGTTGGCACTGGATCCAGCCACCTTTAGTTTGCAAAGGAAATTGGCAAACAACATTTATTGACCAATGTGAAGAACTCGGCATGACAATGGCAGCCGGACTTGAGTTAGGGATTTATTAACAGGAATAAACCGAGATTATATTTTCTTACATTATTAGCTAAACTTATATCCCATATGGTTTTTGATAATATGTAAACACATAACTAACCACATGAAAAATAATCATTTTTATGGCTACCTGGTATTATTTAATGCCGCCACATAAGTTTGTAGATAAGGCATTTATCTGAACAAGACCATATTTAGGGTGTTCAAATGTCAGGTAGAAATCCCTCTACAACTAGGTTTTTTATTATTATGTTAATTAACACTTAAAAGTCTAAACTCAAGAACAAAACTAATGAGTTTTTCTTAGCCTCAGCAATATCATTATTCCCATTATCTGGATATAAAGGCAGCCCAACTATATTTTCAACTGAACGAATATCAGCAAATCTGACATCTCCTTTTCCATACTTATAATAAAGGCCGAAGGTTAGATTATTTTCTAAGACAATTGTTTTAATTGATGTTGATAATCCAATTAAATCAATATCCTCTATGCGTTGATTATCAATATCAATATCAATATCGCCATTTGATTTATCTGTGAATAAACCAAATCGAATTGAAGTATCCGTCGAATATTCATATTCCATACCGATAGACCAGTTTATCACTTCGTTGAGTTTTCTTGTTATGGGCGTATTGATATATTCTAAGGCATCTCCTGTTGAGTCAACTTTCGAAAAATAATTCACATTAGCAGTCATCAAAAAATTAGAAAATAAATAACTGCCACCTATAGCTATTTCAAACGGAAGATCTTGCTTTATTCTTGTTTTTTCTTTGACTCGAAAAGCGGGTGTAATTTCAGGTGGTAAAGGCACTAGGCTTGCTAGTAAAATGGTTGCTGTTGCTTCATAATCTCTTTTAATTGGTATTTCGTATGCTAATTTCCCACCTAGCGACAAATTACCCTGTTGCCATAATACTCCCAAAATGGGCTGTATAGAAACTTGCAAATCACTTATCCTTCTAGAAGCATTAAATCCTCCTTCAAAATTTCCATTAGGTGTAAATATGGTTGAAATAAGCCCTGAGCCTTGCACTGTGGTAAATTCTTTATACTGTAAATACAAAGAGCCACCAAAAGACAGGTTTTCTGAATAACGAAATGCTGAAGAGACTCCTAACTTATATGCGCTGTTATCTAAATCAATATAAATAAATTCATTATTTGTTTGACCTGGCACGAATCCATTTTGCTCAATATTAGTAATAACATCAGTAGAAGTACGCTCTTTACTCAGGTCACTTACCACAAAAGAAATACCAAGATCCCAATTGCCTTCTTTTTTTCTAAATGCGAAAAAACCAGGAACAATAACAAATGAATCTCGAGTAAAGTCACTGCCATCACTAAATACATTACTGAACTCTGTTTTCTCCAATGAAAAAACATTTACCGATGCCGTAGATTTAATATTACTTATAGACAGCCCTGCTGGGTTGTATAACATCGCAGATAAATCATCAGCTATAGCAATATAAGCACCACCTAAACCCACAGCTTTAGAACCATTTAACAAGTTCACATAATGATATTCATCAGCCACAGCTATAGAGCCTAAAAGACCTGTACCAATAAAATATAATTTAAGTAACTGATTCATTACCTTCCCTTATTTATTTTTTGCTATTATTAAGGTAGCGACAAATTAGAGAAGTGTCCAATAAACGAACAATATTTGAAGTGTTCAGCCCATTCAAAGATAAAGCAGAAACAAGCTTATTCATTTTTCAAAGTGTATGAATTAGTTAACTTCGCCATTTAATTAAGCGGGTATTAATTAAAACTTGAAAAGCTGTGATTGATATTAACTTGCCACTACAGCCAACTTCATTTTCTATTAAGAATAGAGCCTAAAGGATCTTACAAGTAGCTGTAGAATATATGATTACAATTATTAATAATAAGATAGAACCAAAATTATGAGATATCCCTCCACTTCAAGCCAAATTTATTCAAATATTTTTGTAAACGACTCGAGTCATTAGGTTGAGACTTTAGGGTTCGGCTAACATCAAAAAGCTCCCTGCCTGCTGAAGCCATACTTCTATGGCGTTGGCATGTTTCAAGTACATAACTGAGTTGTTTCGCATCAAACATATCTAAATTTTCTACTTGTTCTTTTGATAAATATCTATATAAATTATTGTCACTCGATTGCTGACTTAATGGGTTCCAAGCGTGCTTTAATCTATCTACTTCATCTTCGACATCATCAATTGTGATTCTGGAAGAATCCGCTAGAGTACAAAGCCTTGTAATCGCAGAACTTAAATCGCGAAAGTTACCAGCCCAAGATGCCTCATTAGAAGTAGAGAATGCAATAAAGCTATTTTTAGCTTCCTTATTAAATTGCACTCGCTGTCCTGTTTTTTTAGCATATAAATCTATTTCATAATCAACGTTTACAGGAATATCTTCCCTTCTATCTTTAAGTGCTGGTAATTCATATGTCCAAAGATTAATTCTGGCTAATAAGTCTTCTCGAAAAGTCCCCTTTACAATTTCTTGTTTTAAGTCTCTATTGGTGCCTGCAATTAGTTGAAAATTACTTTGAACAGGCATATCACTGCCTACAGGGTGAAAGGTTTTATTTTCAATAGCATGTAATAACATCGCTTGTTCTTCCAAGCCAAGCTCACCAATTTCATCTAAAAATAGAACGCCATTATCGGCGGTAAGTAAGAAGCCATCTCTCGATTTTTGTGCGCCAGTAAATGCTCCTTTGGTATGGCCAAACAGAGCAGCCATGGCATTTTCACCTTTTAAGGTTGCACAGTTCACCGAGACTAATGTGCCTTTTAACATCGACCTCTTTTTCTTTAGTTGATAAACACGAGTTGCTAGCTGGCTTTTACCCGCTCCCGTTGGCCCTGTTAACAGCATGGGATCTTGTGATCGAATCGCGACCTTTTCTAGCTGAGTAATGAGTTTGTTAAAGGCTTTACTTTTAGTCTCAATACCACCTTTTAAGAATTCCTTTCCTTCTTGGTGTTCAACGTCAAACCGTGTGGCTAATTGATCGTATTTAGATAGATCTAAGTCGATTATTTGTATGCGTCCAATCGACTTATTTTTATTGCTGTGATCCGGAGATGTCTGAATTAGGCGGCCTGGAAAGTGACGGCTTTCGGTAAGTAGATAACTACAAATCTGAACAACGTGAGTACCTGTTGTTATGTGAAATAAGTAGTCATTTTTATCAGTATCGAATTTTTGTTGCTGGCACCAATCAAATAACTTGGCATAAACTTCTTCAAAATCCCAAGGATCGCGAAAATTGACTTGATGTAATGCAACATTAGTTTCAGGAGAAACAGATTCAATATCTACAGCGACATTATTAGCAAGACGACTGCTATGGTTATCATGCAGCATATGAAGCTGATTAACGATTAAATCGTCCTGACTACACAAACTGACATTAGGTCGCCATTTGGCCCATTTATCAACTCTTTTACCAACATAGTCTAATTGAGTTCCTATCAAACTCACAACAACAGTATTCTTCACACCAACATATCCATATAGATAGATCTAATATCAATTATGATATCTATTCGTACTTTCATATTCAAATAAAAATTCATAAAAAAACAACAACCCCAAACTTACCAATTAAAAACAACAAGTTAAAACCGACACAATAAAAACCAATTAACTTGGCACGTGACTTGTAATAACTTAAATGTGTGATTAATAGGATGTGATTCAAAAATTCACTCTGGTGCGCTAAGCAATGCGAATGCGTATACCTAATCAAACAAGTATCAAGTAGCTCAGTTTGGTAGAGCAGCGAATTAAGTTTTCGTTCGTCATGGGTTCAAATCCCATCTTGATAACCATTTAAGTAGCTCAGTTGGATAGAGCAGCGAATTAGGGTTTCGTGAGCATGGGTTCAATTCCCATCTTAAATACAGGTAGCTCAATTGGTAGAGCAGCGGCTTTAACCCGTTTGTTGTGGGTTCAATTCCCACCCTTTATACGATGATATGTAATAAAACGTTAGTAAGTAGTTAGTGCCAATATTTGATAAACGCCAAGAACGAATAAGTACTGGCAAGCTGGATGCTCCCCATAACAATGAAGTTTGGGGCCTTTATCAAATAAGTATTCAACCCTTACTAGCACCTCCTCTTCATTATTATGAGAGCAGGATTAAATAAGGAAATTAAAGATGTTTAGAAAAACTTTATTAAAAAAAATAGCTGTAGTGGCAGAAAACCAAAGAGTTTTGGTGTTCAAAAATCAAGAATTAAATAGTGTATTAACACCAGGAAAGCACAAAATCTGGGATATAAAGAATGAACTAGAATTTGTCACTTTTGATATCAATACGCTGTATTTTTCAGAACAAAATGCAGAAAGGTTATACAGAAACCATAAAGAATTAAGTGATCATATTTCTCATTGGAAATTAGACAGTACTGAAGTAGGAATGCTTTATGTCAACGACCTCCTTAGGGGGGTGGTTGCACCAAGTGAGCACTTATATCTATGGAAAGATACCGGAGAAATCCGATTAGAAAAAATTTCTATTAAGGAAAATATAACAGTAGAAGAAGACGCTTTATTATCCATTAAGCGTGCTGGTGCTAATAATGCTTCTCGTCTGATAAAAAGTGAGCGAACTAAAGCAGTTTTACCAATAAAAGAATGTACTGTAGAGAAAGATCATGTTGGACTGCTTTTTATTAATGGCCAGTTAATCGAAATATTAGGCCAAGGACAACATGGCTTTTGGCAGTTTCACGATGATATAGAAATAAAATCTTATGATACCAGCAAGCTTTATTTTTCAGATAAAAATGTAGATACGTTTTACCGAAAAAATAAAGATTTTAAATCTCATATATCTCACTGGAAGTTAGAAAGCACTGAAGTTGGTTTGTTATATGTCAACGACTTACTTAGAGGTATTGTCGCGCCAAGTGAGCACTTATACCTATGGAAAGATGCTGGCGAAATACGACTAGAGAAAGTATCTATTGATGAAGATATAGCAGTAGATAATAAATCACTTTTCTTGATTAACCGTGCTGGAGCCAATGCATCAACACGATTAATAAAAAGTGAACGTACTGTAGCGATTAAGCCTATAGCTGATTTGAATGTAGCTAAAGATCATATCGGTTTGCTGTATGTTAACGATCAATTAGTTAAAAGGTTAACACCTGGTCAGCATGCTTTCTGGCAATTTAACCACACAGTAGAGTTAAAGACTTTTGATTGCAGAACACAATTACTTGAAATTTCAGGACAAGAAATTTTAAGTAAAGACAGAGTTAGTTTACGAATTAATTTAAGTGCAAGCATCAAAGTAAATGATGCAGAGCTTGCAGCGCGTAGTGTCGATAAAGTGGATGACTTTGTTTATAAAGCGCTGCAATTGGCACTAAGAGAAGCGGTTGGTACTAAATCATTAGACGATATCCTTCTTGATAAGTTGTACGTCAATGAAACAGTTAAAGAGCTAGTGGTAGAGCGTTTATCAGATATCGGTATAGCTCTTTTAAGTGTCGGTGTGAAAGACATCATATTACCGGGTGAGATGAAAGCAATATTAAATCAGGTAGTAGAAGCGCAAAAAGCGGCTGAAGCCAATGTGATCAAAAGGCGTGAAGAAACGTCAGCAACAAGAAGTCTGCACAACACAGCGAAGGTCATGGAAAACAATCCCACCTTGATGCGGTTAAAAGAGCTTGAAGCGTTAGAAAAAGTATCAGAAAAAATTGGTAGTTTAACGGTATATGGTGGCTTGGAAGGCTTGATGAATGGCGTTGTAAAAATAGCCTGATGCTAATAAAAAGCAAACTGCAAGGGCTACAGAAATGGCTGTAGCCCGCTTATTGAAAATAATAATTAAGAATAAAGGAAAAGATAATGTGTAAAAACTACAACGTTATTGAAAATGAAGGAAGAGCGACAATCAAAGCATGGACCAAAGGTGTTCCATTTGAAGAGAAAGCTCAACAACAGTTAAAAAACATTGCAACTATGCCATTGATACATTCGCATATAGCTGTAATGCCAGATGTACATTTAGGTAAAGGCGCAACAATAGGCAGTGTAATCCCATCAGTTAACGCAGTAATTCCCGCAGCAGTTGGTGTAGATATAGGTTGTGGTATGGTTGCGACTAAAACAACGTTAACGGCTAGTCAATTACCTGATAATTTATTAGCGATTAGACATGCTTTTGAAGCTGCTGTGCCTCACGGAAGAACAAGTAGTAGAGGAAGACGTGATAAAGGTTCGTGGCACAACGTACCTGATATTGTTGCAGGCGAATGGTTGAAGTTACAAGCAAGATTTGAGCGAATTTGTGAAAAGCACCCTGCCATTAAGAAAAGCAATAATGTTAAGCATTTAGGTACTATGGGTACAGGAAATCACTTTTTAGAACTTTGTTTGGATGAAAATAATGCGGTTTGGATCATGTTGCATTCAGGTAGCCGTGGAGTAGGCAATCGAATTGGTACCTACTTTATCGAGCTAGCTAAAAAAGAAATGCAACGTCATCAAATTAACTTACCAGATATGGATTTGGCTTATCTTGAGGAAGGTAATGATTATTTTGACGACTATGTTGAAGCTGTTGAATGGGCGCAGGACTTTGCAGCAAAGAACCGTGAAATCATGATGTTCAATGCAATTTCAGCATTAAGAAAGCAATTGCCGATTGAGTTTTCAACGGCTGAGTTAGCTGTAAATTGTCATCATAATTATATTTCGCGTGAGCATCATTTTGGTAAAGACTGTTTTGTAACACGAAAAGGTGCAGTTCGTGCTGAAAAAGGCGAACTGGGCATCATTCCAGGAAGTATGGGAGCACGTTCGTTCATTGTTCGAGGTTTAGGAAACCCTGAAAGTTTTAATAGCTGTAGCCATGGTGCAGGACGTGTGATGTCGAGAACAAAAGCAAAAAAAATCTATAACGTAGATGATCAAATTGCAGCAACAGAAGGCGTGGAGTGCAGAAAAGATGCATCAGTAATTGATGAAATACCGCATGCATACAAAGACATTGAAAAAGTAATGGAAGCACAGAAAGATCTTGTTGAGGTCGTTTATACCTTAAAGCAAATAGTTTGCGTTAAAGGTTAATGCTGTTTGTTATGCCACATAAGTAAGGATTACTAATGAAATACATAAACTCACATTTTATGACAGTTGATGGCTCACAAGGAGAAGGTGGTGGTCAGGTGTTAAGGACGGCGCTGACACTATCGATTTTAACTCAGCAAAACATTGAACTGATAAATATTAGAGCCGGTAGAAAAAAAGCTGGATTACTACGCCAGCATTTAACTTGTGTTTTGGCGGCACAAGAGATTTGTGGTGCTACTACCGAAGGTGTGGAGCTTGGTACTACCCGCATTCGTTTTTCACCAGGAAAAGTGAAAACGGGTAATTTTCATTTTTCCATAGGTACTGCAGGCAGTACGGTTCTAGTGTGTCAAACGATATTGCCAGTACTGGCTTTAGCAAAGGAAGGCTCAACAGTAACCTTTGAAGGCGGCACGCATAATGGCATGTCACCATCATTGAGCTTTTTACAGCAGTCATTTTTACCCGTCATAAAAAGCATGGGCGTAAGTTGTGGAGTGCAAACTTCCGCGTTAGGTTTTTACCCTGCTGGCGGTGGAAAATGGCAAATAAGTATTGAGCCAACTAAAGCATTAGAGCCAATTCATTTAACCGATGCAGGGTGCGATTTTGTTAACGATATGGATAACTGTTCACTTAATGCTTTAGTAAGTTTGCTGCCTGCAAGTATAGGGCAAAGAGAAATTACTACAGCTAAGAAAGCTCTAAATTGGCAAAAGGCTTCAAGCCAAGTACAGGATGTTGTTACCCCCGGCCCTGGTAATAGTTTTCAATTAAGCATAGATAGCAAAACGCATAGCAGTGTTTTTGAGGTTGTTGGCGAGCTAGGCGTTTCGGCTGAAAGGGTTGGCAAGCGAGCCGTTGGACGAGTGAATAAGTTTATTCATGCTCAAGCGGCTGTCGAAGAGCACTTAGCAGATCAGTTATTGTTGCTGATTGCGCTGGCTGGAAGTGGCAGTTTCACCACAACTAAACCTAGCCTACATACAACAACCAATATTGATGTTATCAAACAATTATTGGGAAAAGAGTTTTTGATGAAGCAATTAACTGATACGTTGTGGAGCATTTCTCTGAAGTAGCATAATACACAAGAATAATATGATGGAACTAGCAATGAATAACAGATTAGAAAATGTCTATTTAGTGGGAGGCGCAGTAAGGGACTCGTTATTGGGCCATGAATCAAAAGACAAAGACTATGTGGTTGTGGGGGAAACAACTCAAACAATGACATCGCTAGGTTTTCAATCTGTAGGTAGCGACTTTCCTGTATTTTTACACCCCAAAACTAAAGATGAATATGCCTTAGCACGTACCGAGCGTAAAAATGGCAAAGGGTATACGGGTTTTGCAGTAGACGCCAGCACGTCCGTTACTTTAGAAGAAGATTTAGCTCGACGTGACCTAACAATAAACTCAATGGCGTTAGATGCTAATGGCAAAGTTATCGACCCTTTTAACGGCCAAGCGGATTTAAAAAATAAAGTATTAAGGCATACCACTGAAGCATTTGCAGAAGATCCAGTACGAGTGCTTCGTGTTGCGCGCTTTCTTGCTCGTTTTGGTGAAGAGTGGACTATTCACCCCGAAACTTATGCACTAATGAAACAACTTAAAGATAGTGGTGAGTTATCTCATTTAGTACCCGAGCGAGTTTGGAAAGAAACAGAAAAAGCCCTTGGTGAAAAGTATCCGCAGTTATTTTTTGAAGCGCTTAACGGATTGGGAATATTCCCAGAAATAGAGGCGATGGTTGGTGTACCTCAACCTGAAAACCATCACCCAGAAGGTGATGTTTACACACATACAATGCTCGTTGTTAAACGAGCAGCGGATTTGAATTTTGATATTGAAACTCGGTTTGCAGCATTAACTCATGATTTTGGTAAAGCTTATTGCTACCAAGAGCGAGGTAATCTAATTGGTCATGAACAAGCAGGTATTGCCGTTATTGAAGCATTTTGTGAACGACTAAAGGTACCCAATCGTTTTAAAGCGTTAGCTACTTTAACCAGTGATAATCATACAAGATGCCATAAGTTATTTGAGCTTACGCCAAAGAAATTGCACAAATTAATCGTTAAAAACATGAATGCATTAGAGCATCCACAGCGCTTTCAGCAGTTTCTCCAAGCATGCTTGTGTGATGCTCAAGGCAGAGGAGAAACCTTTGTGAATAGAGCTTACCCGCAATTGTTATTAGCGCAATCATTACTAATTGCGTTAACTCAGTTAGATAAAAAAGCCGCAGTACAATTGGCAATTTCACAAGGAAAAAAAGGCCCTGATATAGGTGGTGCTGTACGTGAAGCTGAAATAAAGTCTTTACGTGTTTTTTTAGCAAAGAATAAAGCAGAAAATGAGCGGATAGCTCTTAGGTAAATGAAAATGGAATCTAATAACTTACAAAAGCAAAATAATAAAATAGACGAAGATGTTCAAAAAGAAATCTTACGTAGAATAAAAGCAGCAGAAGTAGAGCATGGAGTTAAAATACTCTATGCAATTGAGTCTGGTAGCCGCGCATGGGGATTTGAATCTCCAAATAGCGATTTTGACGTTAGGTTTATATATGCTCATCCTAAAGACTGGTACTTAGCGGTTAACCTTGAAGACAAACGTGACGTTATTGAATACCCGATTGTTGATGAGATAGATATCAATGGCTGGGATCTCCGAAAAGCACTCAAGCTCTTTTGGAAATCAAACCCTGCCATAGTTGAATGGTTACAGTCGCCAATCGTGTATGTTGATGATAATCATTTTGCCGCAAAAGCTAGAGACTTGATAACAAGTGTCTATTCCAATGCAAAAGGAGTTTATCACTACCGTAGTATGGCTAAGACTAACTATCGTGGATACTTGAAAAGCGATATGGTGCCGCTCAAAAAGTACTTTTACGTACTACGACCGTTATTAGCCATTAAATGGATAGAGAAGTACAACGAGCCTGCGCCTATAGTTTTTGATCAGCTAAGAACGTTGGTTGCTGACGATAAGCTACTTGATGCTGAAATATCTAACTTATTGGAACGCAAGCGAGTAAGCCAAGAGAAAGAAGTCGCACCAGCAATACCTGTACTCAATAAGTTCATTGAAGCTGAGCTTGAACGACTTGAAGGTTATGGTGAAAAGTCTAACGAAAGGACTGTTGGGTTTGATGCTTTAAATGAGTTATTTCTTGAGGTCTTACATTCAAATTAGAAACCACCCGCCACATGCGGGTGATTTTTTAATGGTTTTATGTGTTCGAATGTGTGAAATTTATTGGCAGAAGTAGCTATGAAAACACCTAAAGTAATTAAAGATTTATCTATTCAAAAATACAAATCCATTGAAGATGATAAAGCGCTGATAATTGGGCAAAAGTGGCTCACTATTTTTTGCCCTTCAATTACTTCTTTTCGAGGCTTAAAGCACTGTATGAATACTTTGTGGGAGAATATGACTGGAGATTTCTTTCAAGAAGAAGCGCAGGAAAAGTATGAACGTCATGTAGCACCTAGCTACTACATTATGGAAGACAACTTTGGTGAAAATGAAAAGGTAATTTACGAGTCAAGAACCAAGCCTATTAAAAATTGTCACGGGAATGAAGTTCATATATTTCCTAAAAACTTCGCATGGTGCATGACATATAGTCATGAAGACGGGTACATCACGCCCATATTTTCAAAAAATAAAAATTATGAAAAGCTGGAAAAAATGAACCTTAAATCAATGGCAGAAATGGAGCGCATTAGATTGTAGATATTGCTTTCTATTTGGCTCATCACAGTATAACCGAGAGAAAATGAATAATTCAAAGAGTACTATTCGCCAAAGGGCGGATGAAATTAAAGAATACCAGTGTAAAAATTTAATCGCTGTTCTAGAGAATCCTATGGATATAAAAAACATAGGCTCTGTGATTAGAAATGCCAATGCGCTTGGCGTAGAAAAAATTTATGTTGTCGATTCCAGGCAATCCCTACCTGATGACTGGGAAGAATTGAGAGAACGTAAATCACTTTCAAAAATATCTGTTTCAGCTTCGAAATGGACTTTTGTTAAGCGCTTCAACAGTACTGAAGAATGCTTAGAACATCTTGAAAATAATAGATTTATATCTTTAGTGACCTCACCTCATATAAAGGGGAAGGAAAACTATGTGCTTCACGAGGCTGATTATACTCAACCAAAACTTGCTGTTTGGTTTGGTAATGAATCTCGTGGTGTAAGCGATATTGTTGTTGAAAGAAGTGAATCCTGCATATCAATACCAATGTTCGGCATGATTGAGAGCTTAAATTTAGCTACAACCACGGGGATAGTGCTTTATGAAGTTACCAAGCAAAGACGTGAATACCAAGCTAAATACAAGCGAGCTAATAGAAGATTCTAAAGATCTACTATGTTGCCATATCTGCTTATGTGTAGAAACTGAAATCCAACTTAGATCACTAAAAGGGCTGCTTGTAGTTTCTTGATGATTAATATTTATTAGCTTTAAAATCAAGTAAAAACAGTTGCTTTCTCGCTTATCTTAAGGGCAATATAAAAGAAAAATTCACAAGGAGTTAAAAGTGAAACAAACTAAAATAACCTTCAGTATTTTTTCTTGCCTACTATTTTTGATCTCGTTTTCACTTTTAGCGAAGGACACTATACCAGAGACTTTAACACCATGGGTGCCATGGGTAATGAAAGGTAGCGAACAATTATCATGTCCCTTCATTAACAACGCTCAGTACTCAGACAAGCAAAATCATATTTGTGCTTGGCCTAGTACGCTAGAGTTAAACGTGAAAGACAACTCAGCAAAATTTAAACAATCATGGCAGGTATTAACTAAAAGCATTATCCCTTTACCGGGAAATGAGAAGAACTGGCCGTTACTTGTTACCGTTAATGAAAAATATTTCCCCGTTTTTAATCATAAAGGTAAACCTGCGATTGAATTAGTGAAGGGATCATATTTGATAGAAGGTAAATTTGAATGGCTGAAGATCCCAGAGAGTATCTCTATTCCAGAACAATATGCTTTTATTAAAATGACGATTAATAATCAAACGATTGAATTCCCTAAAATAGAAGATAATGACTTATGGCTGCAAAAATTTGAACTTAGCCAAGAAAAACAAGACTCCATTGATATTTCCGTTGCTCGACGTATTACCGATGGAGCTTACATAAAACTTGATACTTTCATTAGTATCAATGTGTCAGGAAAAATGAGAGAAGTAAAATTAGGAAAGCTCTTACCAAAAGGTTTTGAACTCATTGGAATTGAATCTGAAATTTCATCTTTTTTAGATGGTGATGGAATATTACACGCGAAATTAAAACCAGGAAATTGGGAAATAAAAGTTCAAGCCTATGCGCAACCCACCTTACTATCATGGAATAGACCTGAACAATCTCATTATTGGCCAAAGGAAGAGATTTGGGTTTTTGAAGGGCATGAAAATTTGCGCTTAGGTAAAATTGATGGCGCAAAAATGGTAGATAGTAGTCAAGCTGATATGCCTAAGGCATGGTACGAGTTACCTAGCTATTTAGTTAATACCAATGATTCGCTAAGTTATGCTATTCAACACAGAGGCAAGCCCTTACATTTGGAAAACCAATTAAGCTTGAATCGTACTTTATGGCTTTCATTTGATAATTCATCTTACACTTTTAACGATCATATCGATGGTGCAATGATAAGTGATTGGCGTTTAAGTATGAAATCACCGTACTTATTAGAATCAGGAGAAGACCAAGATGGTTCAGTATTAATCACTACAACAGCAGAAGATGAGAGAGGCGTTGAAAATCGTTATCCTCAGGTGAACGTTCAAGCAAGAGGAATTATCAATGCTGAAAAACAATTACCCGTAACAGGCTGGGATAGCGATTTTGAAAGTGTATCTGTGCAACTAAACCTCCCTCCAGGTAATAAATTATTTGCGGTCTTCGGTGCCGACAGAGTATCAAACAGTTGGTGGTCAAGTTGGACAATTTGGGCAAGTTTTATTGTTTTATTGTCTTCTTTAATGGCGAGTCGTTTGATTAATGTTACCGCTGGTATTGCTACTGCGGTAATGCTGTTAGTTATTTACCAAGAGAGCAATGCACCTGTGATAGTAATTATTAATTTACTATTGGCGATAGCTATCAAAAAACATCAACCATTTGAACGGATGAAAGCATTAGTTAAAGTCTATTGGGGAGCGAGCATTACAGTTGCTATTGGAGCAATATTATTATTTTCTGCGACGCAATTGCGTACCGTGATACACCCTCAACTGGAATCAAGAGCATCATCGGTAGAGAGCTTTAGTAATCAATCTCGAATGAGACAAAATATTGTGACAGAAAATGCCACTAAGCGTAAAGAAAGTGCATCCTATTCCTCTATGCAAAACGAAGATTTAGAAATGATAGAAGTTAGCGGCAGTCGTTTAAAAACCTCCGATTCTATAATGGAACGTTATCAATCTGATGCTTTAATGCAAGCTGGCTCGGGTATTCCCAATTGGCAATGGAAGAGCTATCAAATTCAATGGAGTAGCCCTGTTGCTAAAGATCAAGTCTTCGATGTAATTGTATTATCAAAAACCACCTATCGATTAATTAAAATATTGGGCATATTTTTAACACTACTATGGTTATATTTAATCTTAAAAGATGTCATTAGATACGCCTATACAAAATTTCAGCCTAAAGCGATCGCAAGTGTGTTGGCATTATTTCTCTTAATACCTAATTACTCCCCGAATGCTGAAGCCGCTGATTTTCCAAATAAAGATTTACTAGATGAACTAAAGGTAAGAGTAACTGAAGCACCTTTGTGTGCTCCTGACTGTGTTGCTATCAACGACTTACGCGTTAGTATCGATGCAAAGACATTAACGTTAGTTATGTCTGTTCATGCCAATGCTGATACCGCGTTGGCTATACCTAAATCTGAATTTTGGCGACCAGAAAAACTATCACTTGGTGAAAATTCAAATGAAAAGCAAATAGGTAGTTTATTTAAACATAAAGATTGGATATATATTCCGGTTTCCAAAGGTATATCTAAGATCACTTTATTAGGTCAGGTTGCGCCCGTTGATGTATTTCAACTTGAATTCAAAGACAAACCTAAGCACGTAAAAATATTAACGACAGATGCATGGGAAGTTGTTGGTAGCCAAGCTAACAGCCTAACTGGAAATGCTTTGGAGTTTTTGGCAACGCTGAAAAAGCAAAATGGTAACGAACAGCTATCTACTCGCTATAAAACACAGCCGTTTGTTAAAGTGACAAGAGAATTGTCTGTAGATCAATTATGGACTATACGTACTAGAGTTGAACGTATAGCACCTAGTAGCGGTTCAATTAATATAAAAGTTCCTACTTTATTCGGCGAAAATATTACCAGTGCTGGTATTTTTATCGAAAATGAACAAGTTGAAGTAACAATACCGGCGGGTGAACATGCATTTACGTGGGACTCAACGATTGACCGACAAGAAGTATTGAAGTTACATGCAAAGCCTGAACAGCCACTAATTGAACAATGGCGAGTAATTGTTAGTCCTGCATGGCATGCAAAACTTAGCGGATTACCGATTATCTTAGAAGAACAAGATAATGATGATTATTTTACTTCTTCATTCTACCCTTACCCTGGTGAAAGATTAGCGTTAACAGTCACTCGACCGAATGCAGTTAAAGGTCATGTTTTAGCAATCGATTCCGTTAATTACACCATTGACCAAGGTACGCGGACTTCAAAATTAAGCTTAAATTTCGATTATCGAAGTACTCGTGGCGGTGAACATGTCATAGATCTTCCTGTAAATTATCAATTAAAAGAAATTCGAACGGATAACAAACTGATTAACTTGCAACTGGAAGACGGAAAGTTGGCAATTCCTGTTCTTCCAGGTAAGCATAATGTGAACATATTGATGCGTGCGAGTGTTTCAGAACAATTATTATTGTCAGCACCTGAAATAAACTTAAATGCGCCCGTGAGTAATATCACTAGCATTATTGATTTGAGTAGTCAGCGTTGGATATTGTGGGCAAAAGGGCCTCTACTTGGGCCAGCAATACTCTATTGGGGAGAGTTATTAGCTTTTATTTTATTGGCTTTATTAGTATCCAGAGTGAAATTTTCTCCCTTGAACACACTAAATTGGATTGTATTAGGCTTTGGATTAAGTTTAAGTAATTGGGGGGTATTAATGCTAATTGCCCTTTGGTTTGCATCTATAACTGCCAGTGGATATCGCTCAAAAGAAATGAGCCGGTTATCGTATAACACATCCCAATTCTTATTATATGCATTATCCATTGTGGCAATTGTGTCGCTACTGTCAGTTGTACCAATAAGCTTGTTGAGTTCACCTAGTATGGGGGTCGAAGGTAACTATTCGTATGGCAATCATCTGCAATGGTTTTCAGATAAAACTAATGGCTTGTTACCGCAGGTATCTGTCTTAAGTATTTCAACAATATTCTATAAAGGGATCATGTTGGTTTGGGTAATTTGGCTAAGTTTCGCCTTTTTAGGATGGATAAAATGGGCATGGAAAGCACTTGGAAAACTAGGCTACTGGCGAAGTGAATCCGATAAAAAATAGAAGGTAAATAGCGTTTTATATTTATTTAAAGTAGAAATTATGGCGCAGTTCTACACTTGTGTACCTATTAAAATTTAAGGAGCCTGTAACAAATTTTGTTACAGGCTCAATTTAACTTTACAGCTAAGTTAGCCTTAAATAACTCCCAACCGTTTGTTTCATAATCTCGACTAGCTCATTATCCATGTATTGATATTCATCTGGAATATCGAGTACTTGAACATCTTTGTAGTTCAACAATCGAGTAAATTTCGACTTAAGCCTGCTTTTATGTTTTTCTTCCATAACGAAAATCACGTCAGCCCATTGAATATCTTTAACACTGATAGTTCTCTTAGCTCTTGGGCTAGTGCCCGCAGACCTAACGGATAGTTCAGGATGACTTCTCCAAACCTGTTCACCAGTCGGGCTACGCCATTGGTTTCGACTACATATAAACAATAAGTTTACGTTTGCTTCGAACAAACTTCCTCCATGTCTAATACAATCGTTTTTATAGGGAAATTACAGGCATCATCAAATTCTGCTGCTGCATTTGCTCCAGCAGCAGAAATCTCTTCTGCTGTAGCGTTACTATCAAATAGTGCATGCATAGCACCAAGGGCATACCGCTTGCCAGAACCAAGCGCCCAAAATCTAGAGTATTGATGAACCTCTCGATAGCTCCCAAATTGAAACAACCCTTTTCCATTAATAATCAACCCATCAAGCTGATTAGACTCTACTGGCTGGTCACTATCCTCTCTGGTTTCAATAAAATACTCCTCTTTCAGCTTTTCTTGCAAAGCTAAAAGAGTTTCAAAAATTTGCCAACGACTCTCTAGGTTAAAGAGCTCTGGCTCAGACTCTATCAGGTGCTCCAATATTTGACTGGTTGCAGACCAGCCGGTAACTCCGATTACACTTCCATTAATAGGGATTAGCTTGTTTCTATCTTCCACATATTTTGCGTTAACTTGCAATGAACCAAAATTAAGCTGAGTATCAGAAGATATACTGATTTTTCCATCTTTAATTGCAGCAGTTATTACTGTCATTTTTTTATTTCCTTGTTTTTGTTTTATTTATAAAAGTTCGCTCATTTATACAATGATTATTGAATAACAAACTTTTCTCCTTTAAATGTTTTCACTGGGTTACCACGTTCAACTTCCCAGTGCTGTTGCCAACGGGCTTTTTCCTGTTGTGTCATTTGTTCAAGTTTTGCTGTTTCCAGTTTTTGGAATAACAATGCTCTCGCTAACCGCTTATTAGCATGTTGGCTGCGTTCACTTTCAATACGCACTGAAATACCTGTTTCAGTATGAGTAGCTCGAACTGCTGAGTCCGTTGTATTCACATGTTGGCCGCCAGCACCAGAGGCTCGACATGTTTGAAAGGTAACTCCTTTATCCAATTGGGTTTCATTTATTTCATACATTTGACCACTGAAGAACCAGTTTTTACGTTTACGTTTTGGTCCTTTCTTATCAGGTGAAAAGGGGCTTTGACAAACCCACAACATCGCGCCTTGCCATGATTCAGCTAACCTCTTAGCCAAATCACTTTTAGGCGAATCAAGTTGTAAAAGAGCAGACTTAAAGCAACCTTGCTCTTTCATTTCAATAGCTTCGACAATATCGAACTTTATGCCTTTTTCTCGGCATTGCTTTTCAATTGCTTTTAACGCTAAACCAACAGCTTTGCAACACTCGACAGGGCCTTGGCCTGCTGACAGTTGTAGTAATATCATGATGAACAATCTCCATTTGTTTTAAAGGTTAATACCGGACGTAACTTAGCTACAACCTTAATTAACCCCGCATCAACCATATCGCTGATAACTGTTTCACATTTCTTATAAGCTTGAGGCGCTTCATCATACAAAAGCTCTTTATTGCCACAAACCACTCGACTACCGAGTGCAGTGCGATATAAGTCTTCACGCTTATATTTATGACCTAATCGACCATGACACTCACCACGTTTCCATTTTCTACCAGCGCCATGAGCTAAAGAAAACAGGCTCGTATTTAAATTGTCAGTAGCTTTATCATTACCAACTAGTGGCCTCACTAGATAGCTATAATCCCCGCGTGAACCAGGTATAACCACATAACCTTTATCACTCGGTGTTGCGCCTTTTCTGTGTAACCAACCATTACAGCCATCAATTGTTTTCGCTGATACTAAATTGTGGTTAATGTCTAAAGCGCTGTTGCCGTTGGCTCTAATTGCTTCTAAGAATCGTCTCGCAATCAACTCTCGGTTTAACTCAGCCCAACGAACGGCTTCATCATGTTTGGTCATGTAATCTTGAAAGTCGTTATCATCAAGGTTTAAGCCATCGTGGTTGTGCTTAGTTATATGCTCAACCAAAATTGATTGACCTAAACCTCTAGAGCCAGAGTGAACAAGTAGCTGAAGGTGTTTTTTATTAAGCCCTAACTCATCTAGCGTTGCTTGGTCATACACTTCGTCAATCGCTTGAAATTCAGCAAAGTGATTACCACCACCTATGGTGCCTAGAGCACGATCATAGTTATCGGTTGTTATACCTTTATCAGCCTTTCGGTTTTCAATAATTTCAGACCAGCTTTCATCTAAAGGCTGCTCTACATGCTCAAACTTCTTGGCCAGTTTATCTAAGTTAACTTTGGATACTTTTGCTGAGGTTTGCCA
>Ga0209292_1003084_pt1 | contig 18577 bp, 17 predicted proteins | sample GOMGulsemesocosm_2_FD_184634 | JGI IMG/M metagenome (GOLD analysis project Ga0209292, IMG submission 184634) | Methane-oxidizing microbial communities from mesocosms in the Gulf of Mexico - GOM9C Gulf of Mexico (SPAdes) (version 2) | ecosystem: Environmental > Aquatic > Marine > Cold seeps... | reverse complement strand
TAATTTCAGGAACTCGGTGTGCATTTAATTGCGCATGTTGCCCTTTTGACCACATTCTATAACAAGTTCCTGGACCAAGACGCCCTGCTCTACCTGCGCGTTGATCTGCAGAATCTTTAGCAATACGAATAGTTCGTAAACCTGAAAGTCCCGTTTTAGGATCAAATTGAGCCGTTCTACCGAAACCGGAATCTACAACAACTCGTACCCCTTGAATCGTTAAACTTGTTTCTGCGATGGCCGATGCGATTACAACCTTCCTTTTACCTGTTTTATTTGGACGTATGGCAGCTTGTTGTTTTGCTTGCGGTAATTTTCCATACAATTCATGAACCTCAATAGTATTGGTTCTACTTCGTACAATTTCAGCACATTTAATAATTTCTCTTTGTCCTGGTAAAAAAACAAGGATATCTCCTTGTTGTTCTTTTAAAGCATTGAGTACTGTTTGCCCCGTTATTTCAGCCATCATATCTTCGTCATTCAATGCCGTATAGATAATATCAATCGGATACTGACGACCTTGACTTTGCACAACAGGTGCGTCTAATAAATCAACGAGTTCTGGCATATTTAGAGTTGCCGACATAATAAGGATTCTTAAATCTGGTCGTAAAATACTTTGGGTCTCTCTAGACAAAGCCATGGCAACATCGGTATGAATACTTCTTTCGTGATATTCATCAAAAATAACCATTCCCACACCCTCCAATTCGTTGTCGGACTGTAACATTCTAGTTAAAATACCTTCTGTAATAATTTCAATCCGTGTAGCGGCACTTATTCTAGATTCAAATCGAATTCGATACCCTACGGTCTTTCCAACGTCTTCTCCTAACAAAGAAGCCAAGCGATGTGCAATTGTTTTTACTGCCAAACGTCTAGGTTCTAACAATATAATTTTTTGACCTTTCATCCAGGCCTCTTCAAATAATGCCAAAGGTAATAATGTACTTTTTCCAGCCCCAGGTGGTGCATTTAGAATAAGAGTATTATTATTTGATAACTGCTCTTGTATCTCTGATATGACTTCCGTAATCGGTAAATCAAATTGTTTATAATCGAATGCCATAGAATAAAAATGCCAAGGAATTGGTCGCTAATTTTTAAAAAAAATGTACAATATGAATCGGTTCACAAGGTAACGTAAACCTTTCTAAGAACGGTGCCTTTTTTCTTCGCCCCGTATAAACTAATTTCTAGTACATAGCTCAAGTCCTTTAATTCTCTCAAACCATGTAATATGCTATGAATGCTTCTGGGTGGGTTAAAGGTGTATTTTGCCTGCTCAAATCTAATGTTATTTGGGTGTAAAACGACGTATAAGTCAATATTATTTTTTGAGGTTTACTTCTAATAAAATAGAGGAATACTTGATGCATTCTTTTATACATAGCTTAACACGAATGCTTTCTTTACAAATTTCGGCTTTTTAGACGAGTTGTCTTTATTAGTGGAACCAGACCAGCGTAACGTATCCCTAAAATAAAAAGCCAATGTATGCGGATGTTGATTGCTAAAAAATTGCGCGACTAAGGGTTTTGTTCTGATTCTAAATTTTATTAAAAATACTTTTTTTGTTAGTATGCCATATGCATTTGTTTTGTATATTTGAGGGACGTTTCATGAAAATCATGGAATGTTTAACGAATACATAATGTACGCTTCTATAGTATAGATATAAGGGATATATCGTCAAGTTTTGTCTTATGTTGTTGATATAGGAGTGTTATGGGTAAGTTGAACTAAAATCCTGGGGCATCTTGAAAATAATAAAAGTAGAGTCCAGAAACTATTAAAAAAAACGGGGAGAATTCTGAAAATCCAAAGAGTAGGAAAATCAAACATTATAATTATTATGAAAAAATTCTTTTTGTTAGCAATTGTATTAGTCTCTACTAATGTAATTTTAGCACAAACCGAACAAGGTAAATTTGTTCTATCAGGCGCTACTGGTTTACAATTTCTAAGCAGTAATATTGAGGTGGAGTATGATGGGCAATCATCTGGAGATATGACTCAAAATTCATTTACTATCATACCTTCTATAGGTTATTTTGTTATGGATAATTTGGCTGTGGGAATGACAGCTAATTTTTCCTCTACCACTCAAAAAAACGAAGGATATAAAACCAAAACTACATCTACAATGATACTTCCAACAGTATTATATTATTTCCCTGTTGCTGGGAATTTAAAGCCATTAGTTCAAGTGGGGGCAGGTCTTATGTCATTTTCTAAGGAAAATAAGAATAGTGAAAATTCTTACAAAGATAAATTTAGTGGTCTTGCTTTAAATTTTGGAGGAGGAGCTTCTTATTTTATAAATGATTACGTTTCTTTAAATTTTGGAGTATCATACACTATGGCTAACTTAGAGAACAGTAATGATTCTGATTATGTACAAAAACAAGGTAACTTTGCAGGTAATATTGGGTTATCAATATTTTTATAAATAGAACTCTTTGAACTATTAAGGTAAAATAAAAGTAAGCATAAATAAATTTAATTTAACAATAACCTACCCATAACACCTCATAAAATTTATGCTCACATTTAACTAAATAACGAACTGACAAACATTCAGCAAAACGTTTTACACATTGGAAAATTTCGTATTTCTCAATCGCACAAATCCTATAATTAACCAGTTGTAAGTAGTTAAAGGCAGCTTTACTAATGAATGAAAAACTAATAATTATACTGATTGTTCTGATATACTTTTCACCAGTATTTTATCAATTATTTATATTATTAAAAGAACGTAAGGAAGAAAACAAAAAACTGCTGAAAAAATTATTTATATTTACAAAATATAGTTTCTTAATTCTAATTTTAACTTCCATAGTTTTGGGAACTTTGAGTCACACAAACTTTTTGGATTATGAAAAACCTATAACGTTTGACAAATATGACCACATCACATTTCAAAATTTTAGAGGTCTTGATTTTTTTAAAAAATCACTTTACGGCAATGAACGATTTGCTTATGTAGTAACATCTATAGATAGTGATATTGAGGATAATTCTGTTACTGTTAAATCATTATTTTATCCTTCACGTTCTTTCGTTTATAAAAAAAACACGAATAGTAAAGAACTCTTAACTCACGAAAAATACCACATTAAAATCACAGAATTGTTTGCTCGAAAAGCAAAGGAAAAGATATCTAATCTAAGCATTTTCGATAAAAATAAAATAGAAGGAATAATAAGTGATATAAAAATACAAGAAAGGGCTTTTCAAAAAGAGTATGATTATAATACCTTTCATAGCAATCTATTAAGTAAACAAAAAAATACGAGAAAGAAGTTGATAGTTTATTAACTTCCCTAAATCGATACAAAAAACCAAAAATTATAATAGATGAACATAAATAAGTACATCCTTTTAGCAATTATTTGCTTAACATTAACGAATTGCAAAACAGAAAAACATGAATTCCCTTTAGATAAAAGGTATTGGGACGCAAACGATTACGACGGCGCAATCCTTGAATTAAGATTTGGTTACGAAAACGATGAAAAAAAACCGACTTTTGATAATCCAGAACAAAGAATAATTGTTCAAAAATTAACAGATGAACAAAATTTCAAAATAGTACTAGGTGACAAAGAATTAGGTTTAAAACATCGGAATAATGTTGCAACAGAATTCTTTAAACATTGGCAAGATATGCGTCAAATTTATCAAGCAATTGATAGAAAAGACAAGTATGTTTATGATATAGAAATGTTAGCTGTTTGGCAATATGGCTTGAGCTTACAACTTGATTATTTTAAATTAGGAAATGACCAAATAAAAGAAAGTGCAGATGATCCAAACTCTTCAAGAGTTAAAAATAATATTAATTCAAATATTGGAACTCTCATAAGCAATTACATTATTTATTTGGATGAGATAAACGAAGAAAAAGCATTTACAGAAAAAGGGATTTCTAAACTTGCTGAAGGAATAGATAAATATTTTAATGAATTGATTGAACTTTACCCATACGCAAATTATAGTGGTATGAAAAAGAAAGCGGAATTGATGCTTAAAAAGAGTCAATCTGATAAAATTAAATCATCTCTAATAAAACTAATTGAATCGATCGATTCTACAAAAAAAGAAGAGTAACTAGCTAGCACAAAATCTTAACGCAATATAAGCTTCGTGCTTACCTAAAAGTTCGGTACTTAAACAAACATCACCAACACGAAGTCTCAATGAAGCTAAATCTTTTAATTTGGCTTTAGAACAAAAAAGATAAAACAAAATAAAAAGTTTTGACTAAATACTTAATCGGAAATTCATTACTTTTAATTCCCGTACTAACCATAGCCAAACGTTGGTGTTCATTAAATGATGACAATACAAAAATCAATTTTATATACAACGATATTTTATGTATTTATACAAATATTAAGTTTATGGATTTTAGTGTTACCAGCATCAGATTATAGATTTCTGATTGTGAAATCTTCTCCATCAATCGATTCATTACTTACATTATTTATACTTTTTATTATTTTTAAATATATTGATAAAACTGATTTTCTAAAATTCAATAGAATAAGAATAAAATATTTGTTATTCGCCGTTATATTAGGAATTGGATTTGTGTATATTCAACCAATACTTGGAATAATTTTTAACCATGAATTTTCGACGAATATTTACGACTTTAAGTTTTTATTTGAAAAATTGAAATCGATTAACACTCTAGATTTAATATTATTAACTCCGATTGTTGAGGAACTTTTTTTTCGGAACTTAATTCAAAAAAGACTTTCAAAGAATTATAAACCAATTATATCAATAGTAGTCACTGGATTTTTGTTTTCAATGATTCATATTCCATTTCCCGCTTTATTTATAGAATATATTGATTTCAGTTTATATCATGCCTATTTTGCTCTTTTCGGAGGATTATTATGTGGAATTATATATTACAAATCAGAATCAACTTTCCCATCGATTCTATTTCATATGATTTGGAATCTAATGATAATCATAACATAAAACGAACGCCAACTGTTTTGACCCCTATATTCCTAGAGTAATATTTCATTTTTAATTTCATAATAAAATGACTTCCTAATTCTCGTTTGTTACGGTTAAGGTGCATTTTTAAAACAAATTGTTTTTCAGCATATTAATGAAGAAAAAACAATTTATTTTAAAAACGAGAACTCCAATTTTCGGATTCATTTTATGCTGTTTTTTGTATGTATTTTATTAAATGTTTGTCTTCATTCCACTTTTCCATTGGTGTTATTCTTCCCAGACGCCCATGGAGTCTTTCGTTATTGTAAAAGATGACATATCTTTTTAGTATTCGTTCTATCTCCCCAAAAGTGCGGTATTCAAATCTAGTGAAAACCTCTTTTTTTAATATCCCGTGATAAGCTTCAATATGTGCATTTTCCTCAGGTGTTGCTACATGTGTAAATTCTTGGTCTACACCTATCATCCCTAAAAAATCTCTAACGTCATGAGCTATAAATTGGCTCCCATTATCACTTCTGATAATCACATTTTCTGGATATTGGTACTTTTGAAAAAGTTCAGCCAAAAAATCGATGACGCTATCTTTCTTAATATTAAAAGCAAAATAATCTTTTAAAATTCTCCTTGTGTGAACATCAATTATAGATAATAAATATGCGTTTTTCCCAGCGCTAGGAATCCAAACCATTTTTATATCCATTTCTATACACTCAAATGGTTTACTAGTATTTACCTTTCTAAAACGTACAAATTTACGTCCAGAACCACTTCTATTTATTCTGTTTTCTAATTTTAGCATACCAGCTGTACTCATTATTCTATAAACCTTTTTGTGGTTTATTAAATACCCATCTCTTTGCAAATAGGCGGTCATCAATCTGTATCCACAATCTATAAATTCGTGGTCTAACAGTTTATTAATGCCTCCAATTACTAATGCCTCCAATTACAACTTTTTCACAAACCATTCCTAGCTTATTATGCATGGTTAATTTTGACGGTTTTAGTCCTTTTTTTCCATTGCTTGGCTTTCTGTAATAACTGCTTTCTGCCAGCCCAACATATCTAATCAGCTTTTTCAAGCTACACTTAGTTTTCTTTCTAAATAAATTGACTAAATTTTTCTTGGATCTGACGTCCCAAACTTTTTTTTTAAAAGCTCTCGCTGTACTTCAAGCTCAATTTCTCGGTCACTGAGTAGTTTTCTAAGCACCCTATTCTCTTCTTCAGCTTCTTTTAACAGCTTATCCTTTGGCTCACTTGTAACTTTTAATCCAGCCTCTCCTTTGTGATCAAATTTTTTCCTCCAGCTGTAAAAGGTTCCTGTGCTAACACTATATTTTCTACAGGTTTCTACAACTCCTATTTCCTCAGAACTAGCAATAATTTCTAGCTTCTCATCTAAAGTCCATCTCTTGTATTTCATATTTTCAAAGTTAATGTTTTATATCCAACATTTACTCCGAGCTTTTAGGGGGCTAAACTACCAACAATGTACATAAAGCTTCGCTACTTTTAGTAAAACAGAATGTTTCTAAACCTAAAAAACATTAAATTTAAACATCTGAAAATAATGTTTTCAAAAACGCTACTTTTCATGTACTAAACCGTTGCCAACTATGTGCGAAAAAAAATTGAATAAAATGAGAAAAAAACTTTTACTTGAGAGTATTTTGACTTCATATTTGATTGGATTACCAATTGGATTATTAACTACTTTTATCGTATTTGCACTTCCAGTTTCTTTAACCGGAGAAGGAATATTGACAATTGTTATTATTGAAACTTACGGAAAAGCAATAATAGGATTGATAATAGCATTTATAATAGCATTAGGATTAGCAGGTAGAAACGCATTTGAGAATTTATCGAGAAAAAAAACTCTTATATCAACATCGTTTAGATATTCTCTGACGGTAAATTTGATAATTTGGAGTGTTTTTATAATAGTTACGTTGATTGATAATTTTAAAATTGAGAGTTTATTCTATTTGATTTTTCCAATTATAGCATTTATAATTTGTGTATTAATAACAACTTACACAATTGGACTTCTGATAAGTTTTATGATTAAAAGAAAAATTAGATTATTGAGTAACGATTAAAAAACACAGTAGGCTACAATGCATAAAAAAATTGCTAAACATTAATGATTAGAACAATCCGACTAAAATATAAACAAACCGACAAACAGCGGAAAATTACGGTTTACCAACCGCAACTTTTCTTAACCTAAACCGCAGCCATACAGTTCCAAAATAGAGATGCCGAAAATAATGTGACACAAAAAATGAAACATAATTGTTATTGTTCTATATTAGTAAAACTAACCTCACTATATGAAACGTCGATCATTTTTTAAACAAACTACAACAGCCCTAATAGGGCTAGGACTTACAACAAGCTCTTTTGCAAATACAACTAATAAAACACTAAAAAAACCTATTAAGGTATGTGCTACCATTGACAAGGAGAAAGTATTCTTTTATGCTGAGGTAATTAATGAGTCGCTAAAAGTAGTCCATATTACCGATACGCATTTGTTCAAAGATGATGAAAGAGGAATTCCTTACCAAAAGTATAGTAATCGAATGGCAAAGGCATATAACCAAACTACACATTTTCAAACACGAACAAAAACGAATCCCGAGGAAGCCTTTGAACAAGCATTATCATTTGCAAAAGAAGTAAATGCTGATGTGATTACATTGATTGGTGATATTTTTAGTTTTCCGTCTGAAGCCGCAATAGAGTGGGTTCAATCAAAATTGAAGGATACAGGGATACCGTACATTTATACGGCTGGAAATCACGATTGGCATTATGAAGGGATGGAAGGTACGATGGAATCTTTACGTGATACGTGGATTGAAAAGCGATTACTCCCCTTGTATCAAGGAAATCACCCTTTAATGGCGGCTTATGACATCAAAGGAATCAGATTTTTAGCTATTGATAATTCCACCTATCAAATTAATGAAGAGCAATTAGCCTTTTTTATAGAACAGGTTGCTAGCGGAATGCCATTGGTTTTATTGGTTCATATTCCAATGTATGCTCCTGGAAAGAAGATTTCTTATGGTTGCGGAAATCCGAATTGGGGAGCAGCCACAGATCGCAATTTTGAATTAGAAAGACGTCCTAAATGGCCAGAAAAAGGGCATACAAAAACAACACTTAATTTTCACAAGGAAGTTTTTAATGCTCCAAATATATTAGGTGTTTTTGCAGGACATACCCATCGAGATTCTATTGAAATAATTAAAGGTAAACCTCAAATAGTTACTAGTGACAACGCTAGTGGAGCTTATTTAGACATCAACTTTTTACCCATGGAAGAACAAGATAAAAAGTTGATTTTATAATCCATGAGGATAAAATTTATGCTTACATTTAAACTAAATAACGAACAGACAAACATTCAACTAACAATTTTATACCACCGAAAAACCTTATAAAAGCCCATTGGCAGCACTATGAAAAAAACAATAAAGGAAGGATTAATAAAAGATACTTACGAACTCATTTTAAGGGAATTACAAACAGTTATAACTATTTCCTATATTATTATTGTTGGAATAGGAATGCTTTTTACTTTTCAAAAGTATTCGGAATTTGGAATTAATATTTTTGATTACGCAGATGTTTTTGACTTTCTAATAGCTCCTTTTTCTGATATTAACATATTATTATTTTCAACAATAACAATTATATTAGTTTTCATTTTATTTAAACTTGATTCTTTTTGGGGAAGAAAATATCCAAAATTTTATTCAAAAATTAATTTCGGTTGGAATAAAAAAAACTGGTTTAACCTATATAGATATTCTTCATTTACTCTTTTATTTATCTTTTACTTATCTATTTCTTCTGATTTATATGGGGAAATTTGTGCTAAACAAACTAAAGAACAGTTGCCAATTACCTTAAAATATTCTGACAATGAAACCATAAAAGGTGTCCTCATAGGAAAAACAAAAGACATCGTATTTTTATTACAAAATGAAAAAGTCATAGCGATTCCAATAACTTCATCTGTGAAAGAGTTTGAAATAAAATAAAGCCGTTAATTTTAAGATCAACAAATACAATTCATTGTTGGTTTCGATAATTGTCCAACTAACATGCTGTATATTGAACCAGATTTGTAAAGCTGAAAATTATCACTGATTTACAATCATGAAATCATATTCCTAAAAGGTTATAAAATATCATGAAAATAAAAATTATACTCCTATTAATACTCGGAGTTTTCTGATGAAGAATTAGATGCTCGTTTAATAGAAAAGATAAAACAATTGACAACAGATTTTAAATAACCGATTTGTTATGCCTGAAGTTGCTACAAATTTTAAGCAGTACAAATCCAATCCAAACTCATTACCTACCAATAAATGCGACATAACTTAATACATATTGGACAAGATTTTGAATGGTTCTTGGGAAAATTCGACAACAACCAAAAGCATAAACATTATGCCATCCAGATTAGTATTCCACTACAGGGGAACATTAAATTAACAATTAATCAATCAACCATAACAACGGAACAAGCAATTTTAATCAAGCCTACTATTGAACATCAACTTGAGTCGGAACAGCAGCATTTATTGATTTTGTTAAATCCAGCTTCAACAATTGGACACTTTTGGAATCGACTAGTTAGCGCTCCCTTTTCTGAAATAAATACTGCCCCTGTCATCCGTATCAAAAAATTAGGACTAGATTTTATTTCTAATAAATGCTCCGCCAAAGAGTTTGTTCAGAGAATTAATGCTATTATTCGATCCTATGATTGTCATTGCAAATCATTCGTTCACTCCGGAGATGAAAGAATTGACACCTCTATAGTATATTTGAAACAACATCATGAGAGAGTAATTCCTATAGAAGAAATTGCTGCATTTTGTAACCTGTCTTCGAGTAGATTTCTACACTTATTTAAAGAAAATACTGGAATTACTTATCGTAGAGCACAACTTTGGACTAAACTTATGGTAGCGCTACCACTAATGTCTAAACACTCCTTAACTGAAATAGCGCATCAGGTAGGTTTTTCTGATAGCGCTCACTTCACAAGAACTTTTAAGGAGAATTTTGGATTCCCTCCCAAAGCTTTGCTAAAACTTAGCCAGTTCATTCAAGTTTAGAGTCCGTTTGTTTCGGAATTTTGCTTCATAAATAAGAATTAAAATATTATATGATGACAAAATATTTAGAAACAACACCCATTTTAGACTTTGAAAACGCTCAAATCCAACAATTAGTAAATAAAAGAGGCTGGAAAAATCTTTCTGAAAAAGAAAAAATTAACCAAGTTTACACTTTTGTAAGAGATGAAATTCGGTTTGGTTATAATACCAGTGATGCTATTTCTGCGTCACAAGTACTCAAAGATGGTTATGGACAGTGTAATACAAAAGCTACACTGCTAATGGCGTTGATGCGAGCCGTTGGAGTGCCAAACAGAATACACGGGTTCACCATCAATAAAGCCCTTCAAGAAGGAGCAATAACCGGGATTTGGTATTTAATTGCACCACAAAATATACTTCATAGTTGGGTAGAAATTTTAGTGGGTGACAATTGGTATTTTTTAGAAGGTGTCATACTGGACAAAGTTTATTTAAATGCATTACAAACGAAATTTGCCGACAGCGAATCTAATCTATGTGGCTATGGAGCATACACAGAAGATTTTAAAAAGCCTGTTGTGGATTGGAACTATAATCATACTTTTATTCAAGAGAAAGGAATAAATCAAGATTTTGGACTATTCGATAATCCAGATAGCTTCTATGTTAAACATCAACAAAATACGGGGCCTCTGAAAAATTGGCTGTTTAAAAATTTTATGCGCCACACAATGAATAACAACGTGAACAACATAAGAAAGGGCAAGTAATACGCAATCCGATACCGTAGTCTAGCTTTGGTTTCCAAAGGTTTTATGCGTTTAATGAATAACGGTATGGTGACCATTTTAGAATAGTTATAGTTAAATGCAATCCTAAAATGGCTACCTTGCCTTATTATATCATTTAAAACATAAATCAAATAGGCCTCTTACGTTACGTACCGCCCCGCTAGCATAGCCAACAATGTGATCATTACCAAAATCATTAATAAATCTCTCAATTATAAAAATTACGACTAGAACTGAACAGAAGCTGATCTAAGAGAAAAAGAAAGAAATAATAAAAAAACAAAAAATCGCGTATGTGTTAACTCGAAAAGCTAGCGTCTTTTTTCACGCTACGATTTATACACAAACAACAAGTAACTAAAAATATTCTTCCAAAGTGAAAGAGCAAATAAAGAAACATTTTCGTCGGTATGTGGCGTTTAATGATGCAGAAATAGACGAAATATTTTCAAAATTAACGCAAAAAACTTTTGAAAAAAAGGCTTATTTACTCAGAGAAACCCAAATTTGTAACAAAAACTATTTCATCATAAGTGGATTAGTTCGCTCATTTTATGTTGACAACAAAGGAAATGAAAAAATAACGCAATTTGCACTTGAAAACTGGTGGGTAACTAATATGGAAAGCTATATAAAAAATGTTCCATCCTATTCCTCTATTCAAGCAATTGAAAAAACTACAGTGCTGTTTATTGACAAAGAAGAATTAGATAAACTTTATAAAACAAACCCAAAACTTGAAAGATTTTTTAGAATGATTGCAGAAAATATGCTCATAGCTATCCAACGTAGAAATGACATATATCTACAAATGAAAAGTAAAGATCGATATGAAGATTTGATAAATTCTTTTCCTGCTTTTGCTCAAAGAGTTCCTCAATATATGATTGCCTCCTATTTGGAAATTACTCCTGAATATTTAAGTGAACTTAGAAAAAAATAACTGATTTTTCATTTCTTAAGCTATCTTAATTTTTAAAATATAGCTATCCCATAAGTTTGTTGTCTAATTAAAACAATAAAATTTATGGAACGAATTACATTCAGTCAGATTCCTACAGGAATGGTAGAGAAATTAATGGCAATTGAAAATTACATTAAAGAATCGACATTGGACTTACAGCTTTTAGAACTAATGCGTTTACGAGTAGCTCAAATTAACAAATGTGCTTATTGCATAGATATGCATTATAAAGAGCTCAAGCATACTGGAGAAAACGAATTACGAATGTCAACAGTTAGCGTTTGGAACGAAACGTTATTCTTTACGGATAAAGAAAAGGCTGTCCTCCAATTTACAGAATCACTGACAGAAATAAGTAAGAAGGATATTTCAAATGAAATTTTTGAATCACTAACAACATTCTTTAACACAGAAGAAATCTGTAACCTAACTTTAGCTATTTCTCAACTAAATACTTGGACACGATTGGTAAGAACATTCAAGTTTACTGCAGGAAATTATGAAATAAAAAAATAGCGCTGTTCCCCTTAACCTATCAAAAAACACAGCAGAAAAGAGCTAAACTTAAAGTTTAGTTCTTTTCTGCTATCTTTGTTTTTAAACTGAAAATAACAGCGTCTAAACGCTGCAATATTTCAAACCTAACCATCTTGCAGAGAATACTGAATTATAATCAAAAATAATGACAAATAGCATCACAACTTACCTTACTATAATAATTTCATTTAGTCTATGTTTAGCATCTTGTGACAATGCAAGAAAAACACAACAAGAAGGCTTGACAATTGATTTCTCAACAAAGAAGCAGTATGAATTCATAACGGTTGACAAGGATATTAAAATGGCGTATTTGGATATTGGAAATAGCAATGACCCAATTATTCTTTTGTTACATGGGGAACCGAATAATTCATTTGTATTTAGAAATATTGCTCCCTTCTTAGTTAAACAAAACTATAGAGTAATTATCCCTGACTTAGTTGGATTTGGGTATTCAGACAAACCTAAAAACCCAGCTATTATAACCTATTCAAATCAAACAAAATGGTTAAATACTTTTATAGATACTTTAAAATTAGAAAACATCAACTTGTTTGCGCATGATTGGGGAGGTATGATTTCATTACGAATTGTTGCGGAACGACAAAAACTCTTCAATAAAGTGGCTGTCTCTTATAGTTATTTGTTTGAAGGAGATGAAGAAATTCCAGATAGTTTTATCGGTTTTATAAATTACGCCAAAAATGCCCCTACATTCTCACCTGGAAATATTATGGATTGGGGAAGTAAAATAAAGTTACCAGATACTATAAAAGCAAAATATAACAGCCCTTTCCAACATCCTTCTGATTATAATTTCGTTAGAAAATTCCCTTCAATGATTCCTACTGAAACGGATGACCCAGAGGCAATTTTGAATAAGGAACTTAATAAAAAACTGAAACAATTCACAAAACCATTCATTACTATTTGGGGAAATAACCAAGATTTAATGTGGAAAGGGAAAGACAGCTTGTTGCAAAAAAATATTACCGGAGCCAAAAATCAAAAACATTATATTTTAAATTCAGACCATTTCATACAAGAAGATAAACCGATAGCGCTTCGTAACATTCTAATCACATTTTTCAAGGAAGATTCTTAACAAATTAACCCGTTTTCAATATTGAAATGATTCTAAAACTTGAAAATCACAAATTAGATCATTACACATAAAAAAAATCTTTATTCTATAAAACATGATGTTTCCAAAACAAAATAATATAAATTTTAACATTGAAAAATGCCTATTCATAATCGTATCTAGCCTTGTTTTCATCCGTTGTAAGGTATTTCTCACATCACAAAAAAAACCAAGATTCCCCCCTATTGATAACGTGATATTTTTTGCCGTATTAAAACTTGACTTTCGTTATAATTAAAAAAGAACCTATGAGCAACATAATAAACAATCAAAAAAAACTAATCATATTCGGATTTCCTTTACTACTTATCGGACTTATGATTTTTATTGCTAAATCGTCATCATTCCGACTACATCCAGAAAGTATGGCAATTGGGGTCACTTTTGACCTATTATTAACAGTTCCTTTTGTGTACTTTTTACTTATACGAAAGACTACAATTCCAAAAACAACAATTGTTCCTTTTTTAATTTTTGGAGTTCTAATTTGTTCAATCATTTTACCTTCAGAAAATCAATACTACTTAAATCTTTTTAAAACTTGGGTACTTCCAATAGTGGAATTATTAGTTGTATCATTCGTTATCTACAATGTTAGAAAAACAATAAAAAATTATAAAAAAAAGAAACATCTATCATTTGACTTTTTCACAACCTTAAAAAACACTTGTTACGAAATACTTCCAGAAAAAGTTGTAATGCCAATAGTAACAGAAATTGCCGTTTTTTATTATGGTTTTCTCTATTGGAAAAAAAGAAAATTAAAAGAAAACGAGTTTACATATCACAAAGACAGCGGAACGATCACATTGTTAATTGCAATTATATTTATTGTTGCTATAGAAACGGTAACTTTTCATATTTTACTCTTAAAATGGAGCAATATAGCTGCTTGGATTCTCACTTTTTTAAGTATTTATTCTGCAATTCAAATTTTTGGTTTTTTAAAATCAATGCTAAAAAGACCAATAGCTATCGAATCCAATAAATTATATCTTCGATATGGTATTATGAACGAAGCGACTATTAAATTAAAAGAAATAGCTTCAATAGAAATATCATCAAAAGACATTGAGCTGAATAAAGAAACTCGTAAATTATCCTTTTTAGGTGAGTTGGAAAGTCATAATGTAATCATTCGTTTAAAAAATGAAAGCACTTTGATTGGACTCTATGGAATAAAGAAGAAGTTTAAGGTTTTAGCATTGTACATAGATAACAAAAATGAATTTAAAAATCAAATGGATAATGCCTTACAACAGGAAAACATAAAAAATGCAGGTAAGGCTGAGTAACAACAAATTTTAAACTACAAACAAACATTCTGTTTGAGATAATATGTAGCACCCTAAGTACTGTATTCCTCATTTTGCCATCATTGACGGCTATACTAGAAAACCAAAAAATAACATTTTACCAAAAGGAGCTTAACAATCGTCAAATCTGCAATAAATTAATAAGAACAACTTTCGAATAACCAATTAATTATCGCATTGACAAGTAGGGACGTTTAACTTAAAATTAAAAAAATGAAAACAACAACATTTCTAACTTTTGTAGGTGATCAATGTGGAAAGGCTGAAGAAGCGATAAAATTTTACACTTCAATCTTTCCTAATTCAGAAATCAAAAGAATAACAAAATACGCAGAAGGAGAAGCTGGAGGAACACCAGAACTGATCAAATATGGAGTGTTTACATTAAATGGTTCAGAATACATGGTTTCCGAAAGTAATTATAAGCACGATTGGTCATTTACACCAGGCGTATCACTGTTCGTTGAATGTAATTCTGAAAATGACATTCAAACGTTATTTGAAGAACTTTCTTCAGATGGAGGCCAAATAATGGTCCCTCTGGAAAACTACGATTCAGGAGATTACGGCTTTGGTAAAAAATTCGGATGGTGTGCAGATAAATATGGTATTTCATGGCAACTTAATCTTTCAGAATAAATTCGAATTAGAATATCAGTCGATTTATTCAAAGTCATAAACGAAAAACAACCATGGTCAATAACAAAGTATTCATACAGCAGCAACAAGCCAATACTTAGTAGCTCCTATACATTCCCCTAAGAAGATATCATGGGTATTCTTAAGAAAAGTTAGGTTAAGGGTACCTATTGATTCCCCTTCTTTTAAAAGAGTCCTTAAATTGAGTAAATAATTTATTACGCTAACAGCAATCTATTTTTAACCATCATGGGTATATTGACTTGAAAATTAAACGGTTTAAAGCAAGCCTTGGAACAATTTTTGAGCAAACAAAAAAAAAGAAAATACTTATGAAAAAAATTACTCTTATTTGTTCAATTACTTTCTTAAAAACTCGCTTTATAGTCACGATGATTTTTATTGGAGTGATGGTGCTTTCATCGATTAAAGGTTATTCACAAACCCGTAATAATTACAAAGAAAAAGTACACCTGCATTTCGACAAGCCATATTATACTTCAGGAGAAAACATTTGGTTTAAAGCCTATTTAGTCGAAGCTAAAACGAACAAACCAATTGCCTTAAGTAAGGTCTTATATGTTGAGCTCATTGACCCACTCAATAAAATAATGCTTTCAAAAACAATAAAAGTCGAAGCTCATGGTACTGCCGGAGATTTTCAACTACCATCCGAATTAACATCAGGAAAATATATGGTTCGTGCGTACACTAATTATATGAGGAATTTCGATAACACCTATTTTTTTAGAAAGGAGCTCCAAATAAACAATTTGCAAGCATTAGAATTCGATGGAATCTCCAAAAAGCGTAAAAGAAAAAGAAAAGACAGGAAAAATATTAAAACTGCCGCTCCAACACCGGATCTACAATTATTCCCTGAAGGTGGGAATATGGTCAATAACATCTCAAACCGGATCGGTTTTAAAGCTATTGGAACAAATGGAAAAGGAATTTCAATTACGGGTGCTATCATAGATAATAACGGAGTAGAAAAAATCAAAATTTCAACTTTTAATTTAGGAATGGGGATGTTTGCCTTAACGCCAGAAGAAGGAAAATCATATAAAGCCCTTATCGATTATCAGGGAGAAACATACACCTATCCCCTACCAAAAGGCTTAGAAAAAGGAATAGCAATGTTGGTTATCAATAGTGAAAATAAATTCAGAATACACCTTCAATCATCACTTTCAAAAAGTATAAAGAACTTTATGCTTGTGGGCAGACAACGCGGAGAAACTGTTTTTAGTAGCCTCCTAAAAGGAAATAACCCGAAAAAAATCCTTAATATTTCAAAAGAAAATTTAACCCAAGGGATCATTCGATTCACACTTTATGACAAAAATAAAAAGCCCTTATGTGAACGTTTAGCTTTTGTGGAAAAGACAGATTTTGAGCCAATTGTAAACATTTCACCCTCAAAAAAAATTTTTAAAAAGAGAGAACTGGTAACAATTGATCTATCATTAAAAAACCAACAGGAGGAGGCCATTCAAGCGGATCTGTCACTTGCCGTTACAGATTTGGGTGTTGTTGGATCAGGTTTTTATGAAACAACTATTAAATCACAATTGTTATTAGATTCTGAACTAAAAGGAGTCATTGAGCACCCCAATTACTATTTTGAATCGGATGCGCCCAAAAGGAAAGCTTCCCTTGATTTATTGATGATGTGTCAAGGCTGGCGACGCTACATTTGGAATGACATCATGATTGACAACATTAAGAATTACCCATATGCCATTGAAAAAGGTTTCAGTTTTACCGGATCTATTAAAAAATTTTTCAATTCTAAAAAAACTGCCGTTACCGACGTATCATTGCTTATGATGAATAAAAATTCCTTTGATAATTTAGAAATAAAAACGAACGACAAAGGACAATTTGAATTTGGAGATTTCGATATTACTGATAGTACTATCGTTATCATTCAAGCAAAAAACTATAGAACCAATAAAGGTAAAGCACACAAAAAAGCTAAAAAACCATTGAGGAGTTATTCCATAATGCTAAATTCAATAAAAGCACCCAAAATAACTCGTGAAATATTTCAGATAAAAACTACTAACGATTCTCTTTTTGAATCCTACATTTCTAGATCTAAACAAACACAGTATAACGATTCTCTATTTGCTGCTGCAAACGGCACAATAATGTTGGCAGGCATCAAATTAAAAACTGTGAAATCAAAAATTAAATCAATAAAAGATAAAAAAAGGTTAATCTATCGACAAACCTCTCAAAGCATTGATTTTGAGGATATTCCATACGTTCCTGCCTTGAATCCTTTAAAGGTCTTGCAAGGTAGGGTTCCTGGAATCAATATAAACAACGATGGTACTGTGCAATTTATAACATCACGTTCTCTTACGCAGGGTAATGCATTGATCCTTTTAGATGGAACTCCTATAGATAATGCAAATCTAATAGATGCATCTGAAATCGATTTCATAGATATATTAAAACGATCCAACTCAGCTATTTATGGTTCTCGAGGAGCGGCAGGCGTTATTGCTGTTTACACAAAAGATGCCGAATCAGAATTACTTAAATCAAGAATTAGTAAAAATAAAAAAATCAGACAAGGGATTGTTAACTTTGTTCACCCAGGGTTTTACCACGCCAAGGAATTTTATGCCCCTAAATATAAAATAGCACAACCTGAACATACTAAACCTGATTATAGATCAACTTTATACTGGAACCCAACAGTTGAAATCGATGCTCAAGGAAAAGCCAAAATTTCATTCTATTCGTCTGATATTTCTACTACTTATAGAGTGGCACTTGAAGGCCTAACAGCAGACGGTATTCCTATAACTGAAGATTATTTTATAGAGATACATGAATAAATAACGAAACACCAACAAATTATAAAATACTATCTAAAATAGTAGTGAATAGGTATATTTTAGATAGTATAGCTTTAATAGTAAATTGAAAAATTCTACTTTAGATGTCGGCTACCATCTTTATACATACCACTGGAAATTAGGACTATTAACTTAAAATGAAAACAACAACATTTCTAACATTTGTAGGTGATCAATGTG
>Ga0209292_1003081_pt1 | contig 18590 bp, 11 predicted proteins | sample GOMGulsemesocosm_2_FD_184634 | JGI IMG/M metagenome (GOLD analysis project Ga0209292, IMG submission 184634) | Methane-oxidizing microbial communities from mesocosms in the Gulf of Mexico - GOM9C Gulf of Mexico (SPAdes) (version 2) | ecosystem: Environmental > Aquatic > Marine > Cold seeps... | reverse complement strand
TTTGAGTTTCGTGCTCATAATGCGCCCTTGGGTATGTCCTTTCTTGGTGCGCAGGCTTCCGGTTATCAGCATGCGGCTTTGGTCGCGCTGCATGGCTCATGGAATCGTTCCAGCAAGGATGGTTATAAGGTGGTGTCCCTGCACTGGGATGAAAAAGGGGCCATTGAGGCACGTGATTTTGTAACAGGCTTTGTGTCTGGCGAAGAGGTTTTTGGGCGTCCTGTATCGATAGCTGAAGATAGAGATGGTTCGATTTATATCTCTGATGACTATGCGGGCTTGATCTATCGATTGCTGCCCGAGGATATCCAATAGTACTTGTCATTTCGATCAGCGGGAGAAATCCTTAGGTCACTTAGAGTCCTCTTAATTCGTGCGCAATGACATAGCATTTTGTTGTTACTGGTTAATTCTCGAAAATCCCATTTACCGCTGTTCAAATTTAAATCAGATAAAGCATCCCATTTTTAGACGTTTCATGTAGAATAAGCGGTCGAAAATTTCCCATGTCTTGGCTTCTAGCCTCAGGCAACATGATTAACCCAAAAGAGAGTAGGAGTCGTTAATGTTTAGTTCTCCAGATAAAATCGCTGATTTCGATCCAGAATTGGCTGCAGCAATTGCTAAAGAAAACGTTCGTCAAGAAGAGCACGTAGAGCTGATCGCTTCAGAAAACTACACTAGCCGTCGTGTTATGGAAGCTCAAGGTAGCGGCCTGACTAACAAATACGCTGAAGGTTACCCTGGCAAGCGTTACTACGGTGGTTGTGAGTACGTTGACGTTGCTGAGCAATTGGCAATCGACCGTGCTAAAGAATTGTTTGGTGCTGACTACGTAAACGTACAGCCTCACTCTGGTTCACAAGCTAACGCTGCTGTGTTCATGGCGCTGCTTAAGCCACATGACACTGTGTTGGGCATGAGCTTGTCTGACGGTGGTCACCTGACTCACGGTTCACACGTGAACTTCTCAGGTAAAATCTACAACGCTGTTCCTTACGGTCTGAACGAAGAAACAGGTCAAATCGATTACGATCAAGTTGAAGCTGCTGCACGTGAGCACAAGCCTAAAATGATCATTGCTGGTTTTTCTGCTTACTCACAAGTTGTTGATTGGCAGCGTTTCCGCGACATCGCGGACGAAGTTGGCGCATACCTGTTCGTAGATATGGCACACGTTGCCGGTCTGGTAGCAGCAGGTCTGTACCCGAACCCAGTAGGCATTGCTGACGTTGTTACTACGACAACTCACAAAACTCTGCGTGGCCCGCGCGGTGGTTTGATCATGTGTAAAGCAAATGCTGACCTGGAGAAGAAATTCAACAGCGCAGTATTCCCTGGCCAGCAAGGCGGTCCTTTGATGCACGTTATCGCTGCTAAAGCGGTTGCATTCAAAGAAGCACTGGATCCTTCTTTCAAAGAATACCAGTCTCAAGTAATTAAAAACGCAGCAGTTATGGCTGACGTTTTCCTTGAGCGTGGCTACAGCATCGTTTCTGGCGGTACTCAAAACCACCTGATGCTGGTTGACCTGATCGCTAAAGGCGTAACGGGTAAAGATGCTGACGCAGCCCTGGGCCGTGCTCACATCACTGTTAACAAAAACTCTGTGCCTAAAGATCCACAGTCTCCATTCGTAACTTCTGGTCTGCGTGTAGGTACTCCTGCAATCACGACTCGCGGTTTCAAAGAAGCTGAGACTAAAGATCTGACTAACTGGATGTGTGACGTTGTTGATAACATCAATGACGAATCAGTAATCGACCGTGTACGTGGTCAGGTTTCTGAGTTGTGCGCACGTTTCCCTGTTTACGGTTAAGTATTGCTGTAAGTAGTTAGCACAAGCTCGATTAAAACCGGCGCCTACCTCTAATAAAGAGGGGTGCCGGTTTTTTTCGCCTGCTGGAAAGTGATTTGCGTAGCTGGGGTTGTTCTTCAGCTTAAAAGATCAGATTTCTTCCGCTGGCCGAAATGACATCGGGTGTTTTAAGTTTTGTCATGCCGCCAAAAGTAGGGGGCATGAAGCCAGCGAATGTCGCAGGCCTTCTCTTGTGGCTAGCCCAGGCTGAACTCTCAGGCTGCGCCATTCACCTTGTACCCTAAGGCACTCTCTCTTGTGACGTCGCCACAATTCACCTTGTGTGAGGAATCTTTGTTTAATTCTGGTGGTTTAGTCTTTTGATTTACGGCCAGCAAACCTATACTGATTTAAACTTTTTCAAAACGGGAGCTCCTGTATGGAAACCATTACTGAAATCATTGGCCAGATTAATGGTGTTGTATGGGGGCCTGTCATGTTGGTGCTGATTCTTGGCACCGGTTTTTTCCTTTCGATTGGTTTGAAACTGATGCCCGTGTTAAAGCTGGGCTACGGTTTTCGCATGTTATGGAAGGGTAGAAAAGGCACAGGTGACGGCCAGATCAGCCCATTTAATGCCCTGATGACCGCCATGTCGGCGACGATAGGCACAGGTAATATAGCTGGGGTCGCAACGGCAATTTTTTTGGGCGGCCCTGGTGCGTTGTTCTGGATGTGGTGTACGGCATTGGTGGGCATGGCAACAAAATATGCCGAAGCGGTGCTGGCAGTGCACTATCGCGAAGTCGATGAAAAGGGCCAGTATGTGGGCGGCCCGATGTATTACATCAAAAATGGCCTGTCGAAAAAATGGCTATGGTTGGGCACCGCCTTTGCCATTTTTGGCATGTTGGCTGGTTTTGGTATTGGTAATACCGTGCAGTCCAACTCGGTTGCCGCGGTGCTGGAAGGTACCTTTGGGGTGCCGGTAATTGCAACTGCGGCGGTGTTGGCTGTGCTTGCAGCGGCAGTGATTCTTGGCGGTATTGAGCGTATTGCTAGTGTGGCGGGCAAGTTGGTGCCTTTTATGGCGATTGCTTATATCGGCGCAGGTTTGATCGTATTGCTGCTTAATGTCACTGAAATTCCTGCGGCAATAGCGTTGGTGATTGATAGCGCCTTTACGGGTCATGCGGCAACGGGTGGTTTTGCTGGTGCGGCTGTTTGGGCTGCGATTCGTTTTGGTGTGGCGCGTGGTATTTTTTCTAATGAAGCGGGCTTGGGTAGTGCGCCAATTGCTCATGCGGCGGCTCAGACGGATGATCCGGTTCGTCAGGGTGTGATTGGTATGTTGGGTACCTTTATCGATACGCTATGCGTGTGCAGCATAACCGGTCTTGTGATTCTGGTGACGGGTGCCTGGACCGGAGGTGAAACAGGCGCGGCACTGACGGCGGCGGCTTTTGCTAGCTCGCTTGGCTGGGGGCAGGAAATAGTCAGTATTGCTCTGGCGGTGTTTGCCTTTACTACGATTCTTGGTTGGAGTGTGTACGGCGAGAAATGTGTGGAATACCTGTTCGGGGTTAGATCGATCTTGCCCTTCCGGTTGGCATGGATTGCGGCAGTGTTTCTGGGTGCTCAAGCGGAGCTGGATTTTGTCTGGTTATTGGCCGATACCCTGAACGCATTGATGGCGCTGCCGAACCTGCTGGCTCTTTTGTTGTTAAGCCCGGTGGTGTTTAAGCTGACGAAGGACTACTTTTCAAAGTAGGGTTTTGGGTAAGGCTGGGAATGGATGCCGGATGTTAATCCGGCATGGTCGAGCATGTTGAGTTTTGATTTAAGCCGACAGCTCAGCTTGAATAGCATCCAGAATCTCAGCAGGTGTTTTGGCGTTACAATCAAAACGGATGTCAGAGTACTTGTTGTAAAGCGCGCAACGTTCTTCAAATAACTCTTCAAAACTTTGGTCGGGGCGCCGGGCTATGCCACGGGTATCAAAGTTATGGATACGACGTCTCAATTCATCCAGCGTTACATCCAGAAAAATTACGGTGCCCTGTGCTTTCAGGTGCTGCATGCCAGCGTCGCTGTAGACAGCGCTACCTCCAGTGGAAATCACCTTGCCGTTGGCATCGGTTTTTAACAGGACGGTTTCTTCGATTTCACGAAGCTTCATATAGCCTTCGGAATCCATAATATCCTGCAGGGTACGGCCTTCGTGTACTTGAATGGACACGTCAGTATCAAGGAAATCGAGCCCTAGCTCCTTGGCCAGCATTACACCTAAAGTGCTTTTGCCCGCGCCGGGCATGCCGACAAGAATGACGCCGTTGTTTTGATTCATAAAATATTCCGTTGTCTATCTGTTTAGGCCAGGCTGGTTGCCACAAATTCAACCAAGCGTTTCATTGCCTCGTTTGGGTCCTTGTGATCGTAAATCAGGCTGATGCCTACAGTGCCCAGTTTTGGGTACTTTTCCGAGGGTTTAATAATTTTTAGATTGTCCGGTACGGTGCTTTTTGCCAGCACTGTGACCCCAAGCCCTTCTTCAATTGCTGCTTGGATGCCTGCCAGATCAGGAATGGTGTAAACCACTCGATAGTCCTGCCCAACGTTACGCAGGCTTTGTATTGCTCGATGACGGTATATGCAGCCTTCCTGGGCAACGATAAGAGGAATTGTGTCCTTCTCGTGCGCATGTTGATCGGGGCTGCTAACCCACACTAATTCATCTGCTTTTACCTGCCCACGATGTTTATTCGAGGGATTGTCATGTAAAGCCAGAATTAAATCAAATTGATTTGCACGCTCTTCCGATAACAGGCTTTTACTGAGGTCACAGGTGACCTCAAGTGTGACATTTGGATAGGCTTTGGCGAAGCGGCCAACGATCTTGGGTAGCAAGGTGGTGGCAAACTCACTGGGGATGCCAAAGCGGACGCGACCGCTCAATGTGGGTTTTAGAAACGTATTAAAGGCTTCGTCGTTAAGGGAAAGAATATCGTTGGCATATTTAAACAACGTTTCACCCTGTTGGGTCAACTTAAGGCCCTGTGAGCTACGACTGAATAGATGGGTGTTGGTCATCTCTTCCAAGCGTTTGATTTGCAAACTGATAGCAGGTTGCGAACGGCCAAGCAGTTCGCCTGCCTGGGTGAAGCCGCCTAACTCGGCCACGGTAACAAAGGATCGAAGTACGTCCATGGGAAGATTTTTCATGTGAAATGTAAGGCTCTTTGCTATTAGCTATGGAAATAAATGCATGAACATTATTAATTATGCAAATAGAATTCGCAAGGGTATAATTAGCTTTGCGGCGACATTTGTTTAGCGTATCGTGCTAAATATTTAGTACACAGAATATGAGGAATACCGACGTAACATGGCAATCAGCGTATTTGATATTTTTAAAATTGGTATTGGTCCATCCAGTTCGCACACCGTCGGACCGATGCGTGCAGCTCTGACGTTTGTTGAGGAGCTGGAGCAGGAAGGCCTGTTATCGAAAGTGGTTAGTGTTAAGTCTGAATTATTTGGCTCACTGGGCGCTACGGGGATTGGGCATGGCTCAGCCAAGGCGGTTATTCTGGGGCTTGAGGGTGAAATTCCTGAGGAAATTGATACTGATTTGATTCCTAGTATTACTGGGCGAGTCAGAGAATCAAAAATGCTCAATTTGAACGGTAAAAAGCAGATTGAGTTTATTGAGAAGCGTGACTTGATTCTGCATAAACGCAAAAGTCTGCCCTACCACTCAAATGGCATGAAATTTACTGCGTTTGGTGACAATGAAACCGAAATCAAATGCAGTGTGTATTACTCTGTGGGCGGCGGCTTTGTTGTTGATGAAAGTGCAACGACTGAGGAAGGACCAATTGTTGCTGATAAAACGGAGCTGCCTTACCCCTTTACCACGGGTGATGAACTGCTGAAACTTTGTCAAACAACGGGTTTGTCCATCAGTGACATTATGCTCGAAAATGAGAAAGTTTGGCGTGATGAAGCAGAGATAAGAGCCGAAATTCTTAAAATTTGGCAAGTGATGAAGGATTGTGTTGAGCGTGGTTGCAAGGCCGAAGGCATTTTACCTGGCGGCCTTAAGGTAAAACGACGCGCGGCAGATTTACTTTGTGAATTAAGCAAACCGTCTAAAATTGAGAATGATCCGTTAAGCCCAATTCCGATGGATTGGGTCACGCTCTACGCATTGGCAGTGAATGAAGAAAATGCGGGTGGCGGGCGCGTGGTGACAGCTCCGACCAATGGCGCAGCGGGTATTATTCCTGCAGTTTTGCATTACCATCTTAATTTTCGTAATGGTAAAGAGGCTGATGTCGTGCCCTTTATGTTGACCGCGGCAGCCATAGGCATTTTATATAAAGAGAATGCCTCTATCAGTGGCGCGGAAGTGGGCTGTCAGGGCGAAGTAGGCTCGGCTTGCTCGATGGCAGCTGGTGCTTTGGCAGAAGTGCTAGGTGGCACACCGGAACAGGTGGAAAACGCCGCAGAGATCGGCATGGAGCATAATCTTGGCTTGACCTGCGATCCTGTCGGCGGCTTGGTTCAGGTACCTTGTATTGAACGAAATGCCATGGCTTCTGTGAAGGCAATTGCCGCAGCACGTATGGCGTTACGCGGCGACGGCACACACTATGTATCACTGGATAAAGTGATTAAAACCATGCGCGACACGGGCAAGGATATGAAGGTTAAATACAAGGAGACCGCGCGTGGAGGTCTGGCTGTGAACGTACTTGCAGTGCCGGTTAATATTATTGAGTGTTGATTCTTTAAGTATTTGTCATCTCGAGCGAAGAGAGAAATCTTGAGAGTTTATTGAAGGAAAAGATTCCTCTCTGCGTTCGGAATGACGAATTGGAGATTACATCCCTTGGCCACTTCCGGAATATTAGTCACCACCCCTCTTCATTCCCTGCATCTTGAGCTGGGCGCCAAAATGGTGCCCTTCGCTGGCTATCAGATGCCGGTGCAATATCCCTCTGGGATTATTCAGGAGCATCTTCATACACGCCAGCAAGCTGGCCTGTTTGATGTGTCTCACATGGGTCAAATTCGGGTGGCTGGAGCAACGGCGGCGCGCGAGCTGGAAAATCTGCTGCCCATCGATTTAGAGACCCTGGCCGTTAATCATCAGCGTTATACACTGCTCACCAATGATGAAGGGGGTGTGCGTGATGACTTGATGATTTGCCGAGCGAGTGAAACGGAATTCCTGCTGGTTGTTAATGCGGCCTGTAAAGCTAATGACGCTAGTTATTTACAAACGCATATCTCAGCAGAAAATACCGTTGAGGTGCTCGAGAATCGTGCTTTGCTTGCCCTGCAGGGGCCAGCCAGTGTCGAAGTGATGGCTGAGCTAGCCCCAGAGCTATTAACCCTAAAATTCATGCAGGCTACAAAGTGCGAGATTGCCGGAGTGACTTGCTTTGTCACGCGCTCGGGTTATACCGGTGAGGATGGCTTTGAAATTTCATTGCCAGCGCACGGCGCTGAAGCTGTGGCGCGCGCCCTGCTAAACTTCGAGGCGGTGGAAATGATTGGTTTGGGTGCTCGGGATTCATTACGTCTGGAGGCCGGATTGTGTCTTTATGGACATGAGCTGGATGAGTGTATTAGTCCTGTGGAGGCAGGTCTAAATTGGGCTATAGCTAAACCGCGACGAATGAACGGCTCGAAGGCTGCCGGTTTCCCCGGCGCCGAGCTAATTTTGCAACAAATTACGGGCGCGGCAACACGGAAACGGGTAGGATTGTTGTCGCAGGAAAAGGCACCGATCCGAGCAAAAGCAGAGCTGCAAAGTGTATCAGGGCAACCCGCTGGAGTAGTTGTCAGCGGTGGTTATTCGCCCGCTTCGCAAAGTGCTATTGCCATGGCTTATGTGGCAACGGAATTCGCGCAACCAGGTACGAAACTGAATGCCCTGGTGCGGGGTAAGCTACGCCCCCTTGAGGTGGTTGAGTTACCCTTTGTGGCGCATCGGTATAAACAGAATTGAATTGATTTAAAGAGGAAAGAACATGTCTGAGCGTAAATACACCGACCAACACGAATGGCTAGAAGTCGACGGTGATTTGATTACGGTTGGCATCACAGATTTTGCGCAAAGTGAGCTGGGCGATATTGTTTTTGTTGAGCTGCCAGAAGTGGGCGCGGCATTGACGGCTGGCGAAGAAGTAATTGTCATCGAGTCTGTAAAGGCCGCTGGCGAAGTTGGTTCACCCCTTAATGGTGTGGTGGAAGCGGTTAACGAAGTGCTGGCTGATGCACCGGAAACGATTAACGAAGATCCATTGGGTACCGGTTGGCTGATTAAGGTGCGCACCAGTGAAGCACCTGACTTAAGCGGTTTTATGGATGACGCAGCCTACAGCGCTTTTACTGAGGACAGTTAAGGCCCAGCCTTGAGATTAGCAGGGGAAGAACATTAATTTTCTTTCCCTGAGCAAGGAAAAATAGATCGCCATCAGCCATACTTGATATTGAGGCCAATTAACTCGGTATAAGGAATAGTGTTATGGCACATCGCCTGTTCAGGCTTACTGATCTGGACACGCAGGACGAGTTTATATCCCGCCACATTGGCCCCAGCGCCAAGGATCAGCAGTACATGCTGGAGCAGCTTGCGTTACCTTCGCTGCCGGTGCTGATTGATCAGGTGGTTCCAAAAAGCATTCTTGCAGTTGATCAATTAACGCTACAGGATAGTTGCAGTGAGCAGCAGGCGCTTGCTGAATTAAAGGCGATTGCCAGCAAAAATCAATTAGTTAAATCTTATATTGGGCAGGGCTATTACAACTGCCATACCCCCGGCGTGATTCAGCGCAATATTCTTGAAAATCCGGCCTGGTATACGGCCTACACACCTTATCAGCCAGAGATCTCCCAGGGTCGTCTGGAGGCGTTACTCAATTATCAAACCCTGATTACCGACCTGACCGGCATGGACATTGCCAATGCTTCGTTGCTCGATGAAGGCACTGCGGCGGCTGAAGCCATGGCCCTGTGTCGTAATGCCAGCAAATCCAAAAGTAATACCTTTTTTGTGGCAAATGATTGCTTGCCACAGACTATCGACGTGTTGCGCACTCGCGCCGAGCCATTGGGCATAAAGTTGCAAATTGGTGACTCGGAAGGGGGGCTAACAAACAGTGATTGTTTTGGTGTGTTGCTGCAATACCCCGGTGTAGACGGCGTCATTAGCGATTTCCGGGCAACCATTGAAGAGGCCCATAATAAAGGCGCACTGGTCGTTATGGCGGCGGATTTATTGAGCCTGATGCTGATTAAATCCCCTGGCGATCTAGGTGCGGATGTCGCTGTTGGCAGCAGCCAGCGTTTCGGTGTACCACTGGGTGGTGGTGGTCCCCATGCCGCTTATATGGGCATTCGCGAAAAATTAAAACGCCTGCTGCCCGGTCGCTTGGTCGGTGTTTCGGTGGATAGCCAGGGCCAGCTAGCCTACCGATTGGCGTTGCAAACCCGCGAGCAACATATCCGCCGTGAGAAGGCGACATCCAATATCTGTACCGCGCAGGTGTTGTTAGCCATTATGGCCAGTATGTACGCTGTTTATCATGGCCCTGACGGATTACTCGCTATCGCTCAGCGGGTGCATCGTCTCACCGAACTATTGGCGGCTGGATTACGAAAATTGGGTTATGGGCTGGGAGATAAGGCCTATTTTGATACCCTTTTGATTGAAACGGGGGCTCAAACTGAAGTAATTCATCAGGCTGCTGAAACAGGCGGCTTTAATTTACGGCGCGTAGATAAGACACATGTCGGCCTGTCGCTGGATGAAACCACTGACGTGGACGATGTAGAACAGTTGTGGCAGATCTTTGCACTTCAGCAAACAGTGGACTTTGATATTGCCGAATTTGATGACAGTGAACCGCTGGTTATCCCCGCCAAGTTACAACGCATCAACCAGGTACTGACACACCCGGTGTTTAACCGTTACCACAGTGAAACCGACATGCTGCGTTATATTCGCCAGTTGGCGGACAAGGATATCGCCCTGGATCGCGCCATGATCCCGCTTGGCTCCTGCACCATGAAACTCAATGCCAGCAGTGAAATGCTGCCGGTGAGCTGGCCGGAATTCAGCAGTGTTCACCCCTTTGCGCCATCTGACCAGCTCGCTGGTTACGCTGAACTAGTCACTAGCCTGCAACAGATGCTGTGTCGCATTACTGGTTATGATGAAGTCTCTCTGCAGCCTAATGCCGGATCGCAGGGTGAATATGCGGGGTTATTGGCAATTCGTGCTTATCATCAGAGCCAGGGCGACGATCAGCGCAATATTTGCCTGATTCCGGTCTCTGCTCATGGTACTAACCCTGCTTCTGCGCAGATGTGTGGCTTGCAGGTGGTGGGGGTGAGCTGTGATGAGCAAGGTAACGTGGATGTTGATGACCTGAAGGCAAAATGCGATCAGTACGGGTCACAGTTGGCCGCGATGATGATTACCTACCCGTCCACTCACGGCGTATTTGAAGAGCGTGTGGTTGAGGTGTGTGAGCTGGTTCACGGGAGTGGCGGGCAGGTGTATATGGATGGCGCCAACCTCAATGCCATGGTGGGGTTGTGCTATCCCGGAGAATTCGGTGGCGATGTTTCCCACCTTAATTTGCACAAAACCTTTTGTATTCCGCACGGAGGCGGAGGCCCCGGTGTCGGTCCGATTGGCGTGAAAGCGCATCTTGCGCCCTTTTTACCCGGTCATGCGCAGATTAATGAACAGCCCCGTGGCGCGGTAGCCGCTGCGCAATGGGGCAGCGCCAGCATCCTGCCGATCAGCTGGATGTATATCCGTATGATGGGCCGTGCTGGCTTAACAAAAGCCACAGAGGTGGCGATTCTTAGCGCTAATTATATTGCTTGCCGACTCGGTAAACATTACCCGATTTTGTACAGCGGCCATCAAGGACGAGTGGCACACGAATGTATTATTGATCTGCGCCCACTCAAGGAAGCAACCGGCGTGACGGTCGACGATGTTGCCAAACGATTGATCGATTTTGGCTTTCACGCGCCCACTATGTCCTTTCCTGTGGCGGGTACATTGATGATCGAGCCCACTGAGAGTGAGTCCTTACAGGAGTTGGATCGTTTCTGCGATGCCATGATTAGTATTCGCGAAGAAATTCGAGCGCTTCAGGAAGCAGAACAGGATGAGCAGGATAATCCATTGAAAAACGCCCCGCATACGGCAATGATGGTTTCCGCCGATGACTGGCAACACCAGTACTCCCGCCAGCTGGCCGCCTTCCCGACATCTGCACAGTTAAGCAATAAGTACTGGCCGCCAGTGGGGCGGGTGGATAATGTATTTGGCGACCGTAATTTAGTTTGCAGCTGCCCCCCGGTAAGTGATTATGAGGCTCCAATTGATTCTTGATAACGAGCATTGAGATTGGAAGCGCTAAAGTAAAAAAGACAGGCAGAGGCCTGTCTTTTTTACCGGGCGACTAAATAATAATTATAAAAATAAGTGAAACAGTACGAACCGATACTGAAGTTTTATTGCGGCAAAGGAATAACAGCCGTTGTGTCAGTCACCGGTAAAAGGTAATAAAAAACTCTGTCATGTGTGATTGAACCTACCAGTTTTCTGTAAACGCTCAATTGCTCGCTAAAACCAGAACTTAAATTCAGCGCCCCACTCGCGCGGAGGCGCATAAATGGCGGCTGCCACACCAAAAGTAGCTTTATCTGCCACACCGGAAACAACATAACGTTTATTGGTCAGATTCTTGCCGAAAAAGGTTATTAGCCACTCCCTGCTGGCGGGACGGACTGTGATACGGCTATTGTATAAACCTAGGGCGGGCTGGATCAGCTCTGGCGTATTAATGGCATCATTGGCCACCTGGCTACGATAGGTATAGTTACCATATAGCTCGACATCATACCCCTCAAGACCAAGGTGATAGGTCAGGGACAAATTGGACGACCACTCGGGCGTATTCACAAACTGATTCCTCATCTTCAGTGGTACGCTAAGGCTACCCGTCGATTCATCCAGTTCGGTATAGCGAGCATCCAGGTAACCAGCGGCCAGGGATACTTCCCAGTTTTCACCAGGAAAGGCCAGCACCTCAAGTTCTCCACCGGTAATCTTCCCTCTAGCGGCATTGCGAGTTTCAGGGACTACGCCGTTAAAAATAAGGACCTGAATATCCTCGTAATCACTGTAAAACATGGCGCCGTTAAGCCACAGTTGTTGCCCCAGCCAATCAGACTTGAAACCTATCTCATAGGTGCTCAACTCTTCAGGCTCAAAGGATTTCGGTTTGGCTGTTGGGCTCACGTACCGGCCGGTAAAACCGCCACTTTTAAACCCTGTCGCATAAGCCGCGTAGAGAGTGAGGTGATTATTGGCGTGATAAGCAAGACTCAGCTGCTCGGTAATACTTTTGAAACTTTTTTCGTCATGCGGGTCCGCAACCAAGTTCAGCCCGGCATCAATGAACTGGAAGTTTGCTTCCAGCTTCTTTTTTTCGTAGTTGTAACGCCCGCCTAGGCTCAGTTCCCACGCCTGCGACAACTGGTAAGTCAGGCTGGAATAAAGCGCAACATTCTGGTTCTCGACCTCTGTTTCACCGTAGAGATGAACCGGATATCCAATGGCTTCATAAACCCCTTTAACTGTAGGCGCATTAAATTTATCGGTTCCTGACTCATAAAAATAATAAATACCAGACAACCATTCTAAACGCTCACTCAATGAAGTATTAAGCTGCAACTCCTGACTGAACTGGTAATGCTGGAAGTCATTATCGGTATGCACAATGGTGATGGGAGAGCCGTCTGGGTCGCGACCAAATTCACTGGCGGTTTGCCGATAACCCGTCAGTGATTTGAGCTGAAAACCATCGCTCTGGTAATCGACAATAAATGACACCCCCCAGATTTTATAATCGGAATAGCTTGGCCCGGTGGCAAAGCTTTTATCAGGATCGTTTGTGACGAAGCGGCTATCGTAGGGAATGCCTGCGCCAAAACCGGGCACGTTATTAGTCGGCGCTACGTGAGTATTGTATAAATCCGTAAAGGCACCCCGACCAAATAAGGTGGGATCGCCAGCCCAGCTAACAATAGTCGCGGCGCCCTCATCCTTGGCTTGCTGATAATCCAGGTTAAGGTTTATATCAACGTCCTCCAGACCAACCCAGCGTAATGAAAGGTTGGCACTTTTTCTGTTCTGTCCTCCTAACGTGTCGCCGGCTATCACACGGTCCACATAACCATCTCGTTGAGATGTTGTCAGCGATACCGTTGACAGTAGTTCGTTATCAATCAACGGCTGGCTATAAAAAAGCTGTGCTTTGTGGCCTCCCAGATTACTGCTACCAAAGCTAATTTCACCGAAGGTTTCCTGAGCCGGTTTTTGCCTGATGATATTGATAGCGCCACCAATACTGTTGCGGCCAAACAACGTGCCCTGTGGCCCACGCACCACCTCCACCCGCTCAACATTTGCTAGGCTCAGAACGCCACCAACCGAGCGGGAGATATAAATGCCGTCCTGATAAACGCCCACACCGGGGTCATTAACCAGTAAAAAATCCGACTGACCAACACCGCGCATATAAATCGAAGAGGCATTACTGCTGCCACTTATCGGAGCGCTGAAATCTAACGAAAAATTGGGGGCCACCTCAGCCAGCTGCTCAATATCGGAGAGCCCCTGTGCTTCGATCGTTTTACTTTGAATCACCGTCACCGAAACCGGTGCTTGCTGCGGATTTTCAGTCGTTTTTCGCGTCGTAATCAAGATTTCATCGAGTTCTTCCCACTGATCGTATGCTTCAGCAAATACAGATCCCGACAGGCAGAAAAGTGCCAGGGAAAATACCTTGTTTCTCAAGGGCATTAAAATACAAACCTTTTATTATAATTATTTCGACATTAGCGTGATCTAGCTAGCAGCAAAGTACAGCAGGATCGGTTGACTATTGGTGTTGGCTTTCAAAAAAAAAGGCCGCAACTGAGCATGAGGCTCGTGGGTTATTCCGCCCGTCTATCGCGGGTTGTTAAATCGAGCTCTCCACGATTCCTTCCCGTACCACTAGTCCTGATAAGCAAAAAAGGCGTCCATCTCCTCGGATATTTCCTCTTCCGTGTAATCATCCTGGCGCAGCGCCACTTTAAACTGTTGCACTACAGCCCTGCTTTTATTGCTCTGGCCAGCTCTACTGTACAGGTCGCGTAATAAACAGGCGCAATCTCGGTCTCGAGGCTCGGCTTTGAAGGCTCTCTGCGTGATCTCAATGGCTCGCTCTATTTGATCCGAATCGATCAGTAATTGCGCCAATTCACACGCGACCACGCCGAAACGTTCTGCGAGATGGCTCTGGTGATGGTAGGCCCGGTCAGGAATCTCGATATATTGAAAGAAAGCACCATTCCACAGCTTGCTGGCTCGCTCAAGGGCCGTTTCTGACTGCCAGGGCTGATGATTGGATAAATGCTTGATCCCTTGATCTCCGTAGCGCTGAAACAACTGGGAATCCGCTATGCAGTGTTGCAAGCGGACCATTTGCTTGTCCGTGACGAGGTAATCCGCACCATTGCTTTTCTCATGGCCGCTGCCAGTTCGCAAAGCTTTGGTCAGGGTTTTTCGCAGTCGTGAAATAACGGTATCAACCCGGTTTCGCGGATCACTGGCATCATCAGACCATAGCGCAGCATAAATTTCAGCGTAGCTAAGGCGGTGTTTAGGGCTATTCAATAGCAGCGCCAGCAACTGCAGTTGAATGGCCGTTAACTGTTGCTCTTCAATGATCGTTTGCTCATCGATCGAAACTGACAACCCGCCGAGGTCGTGCAGTTGCAGAAGGGGAATCACCTCACCCTTTGCCGAGACGGTTAACCCTAGTCGCTCAGCCAGCAGCTTATGGGCATAAGCACTTTCCAGATCATTCTCGATGGCCAGGATTAAAGCCGGGCGCATCAGCTCAGGCGCCCAGTTCCATAAAGTCAGGTATCCTTGTGAACGCATAACCGAAAGGCCCTCGGTCAGTATAGGTTGCCACACTGCGGTCGGTTTTCCCGTTTGCTGGTTGAGCAATGCCAATACCAGCTGCCCCGCAGCTATAAACTGGTAGTCATTTACGGCTCGTATATCAGGCAAGGCCAGGTCCAACAAGGCTTCGGCTTGAGCGTAATCTTTACGCAACAGGGCCGCCGTGGCACAAGTGACCTGATTCTGATAGGTATAAAACCTGCTCCCTACTTGAGTACGTAACTTAATGGACTGCTGCGCAGCCGCTGCTGAAGCATCATGATCCTGCTCGATAGCCGACACGATCGCTGTGTATTGCAGCAATATGCTTCGGTAATGGGGCTGCTGTCCAATTACCGGGAATTCAAGCCCTCTTTCTACACTCCGTTTGACAGTTAACAGATCCCCCTCAGCCAAGGCGGTGTGGGCATCAAATAAACAAAGCCAGGGGGCAAATAAGGTTTTTTCTTGCAGACCATCCGGGAACTGGCGGTTCGCTAACTGTTTCTCACGTTCATAGCTGGCGTGATCAAGTGTACACAAGGTGCAATAATTGATGCGTATCATCCACAGAAACACCTTGGCTTCAGCAGTAACATGTGGGCTTCTCAGTAATGGCATTGCACGCTCAAGCTCTTTAGCCACACCGGGATAATTACCCACCATACCCTGAGCGAGCGCCCGTAGCGTATAGATCATGACGCACATGCTTTCCAGTTGCATCGCCTCAGCAATGATCAGGGCCTCGTCACTGAAGCGAGCCACTTTATCCATCGCTGAATGAACAAACAAAAAACCGGCGCTGATGTTGTAAGCAGCCAGGCACTTGAGGGCAGAGGGCAACTGTTGCCCCACCTTCAGATACAACTGTTCAGCCCGTTCTGTATAGCATTTCATCTGAATAAAATCAGAGTCGAAAATGGTGTGGTATTGAATCAGTGACGTTAGCACGATCAATTCATCGACCGAGTCATGGGCCAGCAAGTCCTTCGCCCGAAGTAGGTTTTTCAGTCCACCGAGAGGGTCTGTATAGACTCGGATCGTACCGTCAAAGAACCATAACCAGGGCTGCTCATCCGACCAGGGTTGCGGGAACTCATCCAGCAAGTTGCGCAACAGGGTCAGCTGGTTTGAAGCGACCAAGCTGAACCCCGTCTCGCGTAATGAACCATACGCTTGATCGAATTCCCGGGCTTTCAATCGGTAGTGAAGCGCCGATTCAGGTACGCCCTTTGCCTGATACCAGTCGGCGGTTATGCGGTAAACGTCATTCTGCTGCTCTGTTGTCAGTTCTGCTTGGGCCAAAACACGTAAACAATCGATGAGCAGGTGGTGAATTCTCAGCTCATTATTGCTGGCAGACACAAAGGGACAATGCTCCAGTAGCTGCTGCAGATTGAAAGCCGTATGGAGCTGCTGTGCCAAGTCGATGGGAATCTCATCCAGCAATGCCAAGCGAGTGAACTGCTGGGTAATCTGGAGCGGCCAGTGGTTAATCAATTGACTGTGAAAATACTGGTTGAGCTGGTCGCTGCTCGCTGCGCCGCCTTTGATCACAGGCAGAGACAATGCCGCTTGCTCATGATGGTGCAGCGAGGATTCAAGCAGTGCCAGGCCCATCGGCCAACCATCTGTTTTCTCATCCAAAGAGGTCACCAGCTTGTTAGTCAGAGGAATGTCATACACACCCTCATAAAGCTCGCTGATCTCTTCCTTGGAAAAAGTCAGGTCATCTGACGTGATCTGAACCCACAGATCAGCGGAAGCATCAACGCCCAGCGCCTCAACAACACACTTGCGAGAAGCCACCACGAAGCGCGTGTTTTCAGATGCGCAGCGAGTTAGTTCAGCGATGAAACCAAGCACATTGGGAGCTGTGATGAGGTGTAGGTCATCAAACAGCAGCGATAAAGATTCGCCATGAGCCGCAAAACCAGCAGCCAGCATCTGCGCAAAACGCGCATATTCGGTCGGTTTCACCGCCCCTTGGGTCAGCATCGCTCGTAATTCAGGTAGATCAAAACCGGGGATCGTTGCACAGAGTTGAGCCAACCAACGATCGATCAGGTGTACCAGGTCGTTATCCACAGCGGATAAGGGTGTGATGCAGCTGGAGGGCGTAGATTCGACTAATTGCCGGGCAAAGACCGATTTCCCATAACCAGCAGGGGCCACTACCGCGATCAATCCTAGGCCGAAGCCGTCCTGCAACATCTGCTTGGAAAGCAGCTGCTCGCGCCTAAGCCATAGCTGCTTTTTGTGTGTTGAACCAGCTGTCATAGGGCCCGACATCTCATCTCCTTCCCTCATCGAAACTAACGGTTCTTTGGTGAGGTAATAATTTTTTTGAATACTACAAAATGATGTTTATAAATACTATAAATCGAGGGGCTATTAACGATATTTTCCCGCCTGTTAGTCAGCGCTTCACACCTTATAGCCACTGCGATGCTTAGCACTCTAACTTTATGTGTCTAGCTATTTTTTTCAGACAGCTACATCAAACGATAGATGCGATGACAGAAAAATGACAGAAGAATGACAGCAGGGTGCGATAAATTCCCTTTTTCGATTTTGAGGCGGCAACGAATTACTGCTTATGAAATCGCCTTGGAAAATGAATACAGGGAAAGTAAGTCATGGACTACCGATTGTCACATGAAACCTGAATTAGTGACTTTATTAGCCCAATACCAATTTTAGTGACGAAAGAAAAACAACCAAAATAATTTGTTTTCAAAAATAAGGAAGAATCGATGAAAAAATTTATCTGCACTCTGGCCGCCACCACCCTGCTGGCTTCCGCTGGTCAAGCAATGGCCGCAATGACGTATTTCGAAAATGCGCAACAGAAGGATATTGCTTCGCTTAATATCGAAGGCATCAATGTTTTCCTTCAAGATGTAACGACCTCGAATGATAAGGAAGATCCTATCACTTGTGGCATGTTTCGGATGGAGCGCGGTAACCCGCTGACCTATACCTACAGCTACGACGAAGCAAAAATTATGCTCGAAGGTGAAATGACGCTGGCCGATGCATCAGGAAAAACTGTTGTTCTGCATCCTGGCGATGCCGTTAGTTTCGACAAAGGCGACACCATTACCTTTTCATCCGAAACATCAGGAACCGCTTTTTACTGCGGTCAGCGTGAGTTTGGAAAGCTGTAATTTTAGACAGGCGTGTTCTTGATAACACGTGACACCATCACCACAGGGATGTGGATCTAAATCACCTGCCTGTTACGTAAGCCTTATCAATGCATTAACGCCGCTAAAATACTGCTGATTAATTGCCCCTGACGATTCAGGTTGGTTTTATTAAAAATTTGTTTGAGGTACGACCGTAGGGTCGCCTCAGACTTATGCCGTAAAGCGGCAATATCCTTTAAGCTCATTCCGGTGATCAAATCCTGGCAGAGCAACCCTTCGGCGGGCGTTAATGAAAAGTAATTGGCAATTAACGCCGCGCTGGGAAGTGTCCTCGTTTCGGGGTCATAGACGGTCGCCATAGCGCCGCCACGCTGCTCTTTGTCGCCCTCAATGGGTGTGACACATAGAATTAAACTCGGTTTTTCGCCGCGTGGGATAAACATCGTGCTGGAGCTAAAGACCTGCTGGCCCATGCTCGTGCGGATAGTCTCCGTTACCTGCTCAAAAAACAGATTATGTTCTTTATCGCGCTGAAACTTAAGGCGGCCATCCTGCAGCTGCAGGCAGGATTCCTGCTCCAGTAGACGGCGTGCTGCGGTATTGG
>Ga0209292_1003080_pt1 | contig 18596 bp, 12 predicted proteins | sample GOMGulsemesocosm_2_FD_184634 | JGI IMG/M metagenome (GOLD analysis project Ga0209292, IMG submission 184634) | Methane-oxidizing microbial communities from mesocosms in the Gulf of Mexico - GOM9C Gulf of Mexico (SPAdes) (version 2) | ecosystem: Environmental > Aquatic > Marine > Cold seeps... | reverse complement strand
GTTGCGGCCATGAACCCTTGCCCCTGTGGTTATTTTGGCGACAGCGACCGGGCCTGTCGCTGTAGTCCAGATCACATTCGGCGCTACCGCAATAAGATATCGGGGCCACTGTTAGATCGCATCGATTTGCAGCTCGCCCTCAGTCGACTGCCCACCGAGGCTATCCGTCAAGCCAGCGCAACTATCGAGCCCTCCGCTATCGTGCGCGAGCGAGTGTTACTAGCTAGGCAATTACAACTCGACCGGCAGGGCAAAACCAATGCCAGCCTAACCATTAAGCAGCTGGAACAGTTTTGCAGCTTGAGTGGCGAGCGGCAGCTGCTGCTGGAATCTGCGGTCAATCGCCTCAAGCTATCACCCAGGGCCTATCACCGTATTTTACGCGTGGCGCGTACTATTGCCGACATGGCGCAAAAACTTGCCATCGAAGACAGCCATCTGCTGGAAGCTATCGGTTACCGCGCGCTGGATCGGGAATCCCTGTAGCGGACTGCTGCTACACTGGTACTCTGGGTGATTATTTTACTGATAAAACACTGACAAACAGGCAGTGGCTTCGCTAAATACGACTACTGCTCGGTAATGTTCGATACTCGTCCGGCTCTTTTGCAGCTGGAGATCGGCATGAAAACAATAAAAACGGTAGGGGGGATTTAGATAGCCGCCAAGGCGCGCCGATTGATCAGATTCGAAAAGTCTTCGGCGGGCACTGCCGGGCTGAAATAATAGCCCTGGATTTGGTCGCAGTTGTTGTGCCATAAAAACTGCACCTGCTCCAGGGTTTCAACGCCCTCGGCAATCACCTGCAAGCGCAGATTGTGTGCCAAATTAATCATCGCCTTGACGATGATTGCGTCGTCAGGGCTGTTGACCACATTTTTGATAAAACTACGGTCGACTTTGAGAGCAGAGATGGGCAGCTGTTGAATATGGGCGAAGGAGGAAAAGCCAGTGCCAAAGTCGTCCAGAGAGAAAGTAATGCCCAACTTACTGAGCGCCATCATGCCGTCGTGAGTCTGTTGATAACTAGACATCACCGCTGTTTCGGTCAATTCAAATTCCAGTCTGGTGGCGTCGACACCACTCTGTTCGATGATACGGGTGGCCGTGTCGACAAACATTTTGTCCTGCAGTTGCCGAAAGGACAAATTCACCGCCACATCCATGGTCTTGTTACTGCTCTTATCGAACTCCAGCATATCTTGACAGGCCTGCTGAATGATCCAATAGCCAATGGGCATGATCAGCCCGTTTTCTTCTGCCACCGGAATAAATTCGGCCGGCGATACTAGCCCGCGGGTCGGGTGCCGCCAGCGGATTAGCGCCTCCATACCGACGGCGTCACCGGTTACCAGGTTGACCCGGGGCTGGTAATACATTTCAAATTCACCCCGGCGCAGGGCCCGGCGCAGATCCGCCTCCAGATTGATGCGGTTCATCACCTCAGCACTGGTATTCTCGTTGTAGATACAAAACTGACTGCCGCGCTGAGACTTAGCCTCCACCAACGCCATATTTGCGCTGCGCAACATGTCGTCAACGTTGTCCCCGGACTCTCGATAAATGGCAATGCCGATACTGCAGCTCATCATCAGTGGCGTGCCGGATACGGTAAAGGGTTCGCACAGTACGTCGATGACTTTTTTTGCCACCAGTGACAGATCTTTGGGCCCGTGACAGTCATCCAATACCAGCGAAAACTCGTCACCACCGATACGGGCAATGCTGTCGCTCTTGCGCACACAACGCCCCAAGCGCTGTGCCATCGCAGTAACCAACTGATCCCCGGATTCACTGCCGTAGCTCTCGTTAACCTTTTTGAAACCGTCCAGATTGATTACCAACAGGGCCAGGAATGTGCTCTGCAATTTGGCCTGTTCGACCGACCGCTCCATACTCTGTCGAAACAACACCCGGTTGGGAATACCGGTCAATGGGTCGTATAGATTGAGTTGCGAGAGTTTTTTGTCGACCTGACGCTTTTCAGTGGCCCGTGCTAGGCAGCGCTCCAGTACGTAATGGTCGAGGTTTTCCGCCGCTAAATAATCGAAGGCTCCTTTACGCATGGCCGCGGTGGCCACCGGACAGTCGAGCTGTTCGGTGAGGGCGATGATGGGAGTCGCGCAGCCGCGGTCGAGGGCCTCGGTCAAGGTTTGCAGAGCAGCTTGCGAATGGTGCTGGCAGTCCAATAACACCGCTTCATAATTACCGGTGGCTATTTCATCAAGACTATTATCGAGTTGCTCGCACCACAGCAGCTGGTAGATAGAGGGGTCGAACGCCGATATCATTTCGGCAAAGCGCCGATACTCCCCAAGCTCATTGCTGAGCAGTAATATTCGCGACAGGGTCGTTGGCATTAACTTACCTTTTACAACTGTTTGAGTATCAGCTGCAATAACTAATTAGTGTATAGGTCTATATCGGACAGAACACAGTACCCTTTAGCACCCCGGGTGTCTATTGTGTGGCTGCACTATAACTACAGCGGCGATTTGTGATTTCACCGCAGTCTCTACCAATAAATATTTTAACTTAGTATCAAGTAGTTATAGTCGATTTATAACAAACTTTCTAGCATTTTACGCGTTTTTTGTCACAGCACCTACCGATTAATACACCGAGCCACTGCGACGGCTGCTACAATGCCCGCCCCAAGACCTCAGTAGCACTAAACCGTGACAACACTAAACCCCAGACAATACAAAGCGGTACGCTACATCGACGGTCCCCTGTTGGTACTGGCCGGGGCCGGCAGTGGCAAGACCAGCGTGATTACCCAGAAAATCGCCTACTTGATCGAGCAGTGTGGCATTCGCGGCAAGAATATTGCCGCCCTGACTTTCACTAACAAGGCCGCCCGAGAAATGAAGGAGCGGGTGTCTGGGTTGGTGTCAGGGCCCGCGGCCCGCGGCCTGACCGTGTCAACGTTTCACAACTTGGGGCTCAATATCCTGCGCAAGGAATACCGCAGCCTAGGTTATAAGAGCGGCTTCTCGATCTTCGACCAACAGGACGCCCAGTCGTTGATTCGCGACCTGTTACTGCAGCAAATGTCTGACGAGGGCAGCAGTGACAGTAATGCCAGCGACCACACCGATCATATCCAGGGCGCTATTTCCAACTGGAAAAATGATACGGTGAGCCCTGAGCAGGCGCTATCCCGGGCAAACGATCCACTCGAAGAACTCAGCGCCAAAGCCTTTCAGCGCTACCAACGCGCCCTCAAGGCCTACAATGCGCTGGATTTTGACGATCTGATTCTACTGCCGGTGCAGTTATTTCAGCAATTCCCTCTGGTGCTAGAAAAGTGGCAACGGCAGACCCAGTACCTACTGGTGGACGAGTACCAAGACACCAATACCAGCCAGTATCTGCTGGTACAGTTACTGGTAGGCGACAGCGGTAAATTAACCGTGGTGGGAGATGACGATCAGTCAATCTATTCCTGGCGGGGGGCGAGACCTGAGAATCTGGCCCAGCTACAGACCGACTACCCGCAATTGGAAGTCATCAAGCTAGAGCAAAATTATCGTTCCACCGCGCGTATACTAAAGGCCGCCAACCAGGTTATTGACCACAACCCCCACGTATTTGAAAAGGCATTGTGGTGTGAGCTGGGTTACGGCGACCCCATTCGTGTGGTGCGCTGCAACAGCGAGGACGCCGAGTGCGAGCGCATCGCCACCGAGATACTCGACCGGCGGTTGCGTGGACAAATCGGCTTTTCCGATTTCGCTATATTGTACCGGGGCAATCACCAATCCCGTATGCTAGAGCTGAAATTACAATCCCACCAAATCCCCTACCATATCAGCGGTGGTACCTCTTTTTTCTCCCGCGCCGAAATAAAAGACATTATGGCCTACCTGCGGCTGTTGATTAACCGCGACGACGACAACGCCTTTCTGCGCATTGTCAACGTGCCCCGGCGCAAGATCGGCTCATCAACACTGGAGGCCCTGGGTACGTATGCCGGCGGCCGGGACATCAGCTTGTTTGACGCCTGTGCGGAGCTGGGTATAGAACAGTTACTGCCCGCCGCCAGCGTCACCCGCCTGCGCCAGTTCACCGAATGGCTCGCCTCCGTTGGTAGGCGCTGTGACAGCGGCGAAGGTATCACCGCGGTTAAGGCAATGATCGACGCGATTGACTACGAAGCTTGGCTGCACCAAAACAGCTCCAGCGCCGGCGTCGCCGAACGTCGCATGGCCAATGTCTGGATTCTGGTGGATTCATTACAGGCGACCATCGAGCGCAGCAACGAAGACGACGATGACAGCAATGATATTCAGGGCGCTGTTGCCAAACTGCTGTTACGCGATCTCATGGAGCGCAAACAGGAGGACGACGAGAGCGCTGACAAGGTGCAGCTGATGACTTTGCACGCCTCAAAGGGCCTGGAGTTCCCCCATGTTTATATTATCGGCATGGAGGAGGAGTTGCTGCCGCACCGGGCCAGTATCGAAGAAGACAATATCGAGGAAGAGCGCCGGCTGTGTTATGTCGGCATCACCCGGGCGAAACAAACTTTGGCACTAACCTACTGTGGCAAGCGCAAGCAGTATGGGCAGATGATAGACTGCGCCCCAAGCCGCTTTCTCGATGAGTTGCCCTTTGAAGATTTGCAGTGGGAGGGTGAGGAAAAAGATCCCGACCTCAATCGGGAACGTGCCAATGAGACCCTGGCGGGGCTGAAAAATCTATTCGATTGATGGCCAGCGGTGAGCCGCGGCCTGGAATTAATACCGGCAGCTACTGATTATGTGAAATTGCTGTCACAGCTACTAATAACTTACTAGGATGCCCCCACCTCTAGGCTTTACCATGGCTGCCAAAAAACCTTTTTGATTGCCTAGTGAAAGTTGTTATCGACAAAAAATCTTTGCCATTGCCCGCAGCTGTCGCTGCTAACAAAATCGTCGCTAAGCCACTGGATACCAAGTGCGCAAAGGCCGCAGTCTACGCCAGGTAAATCCTGCGAGCACTAAGTTAAGAGAAGAGACGATGACAGACATGACCGTGGGTGCTATGTTAAGCACTGGAAGTTATATAACCAACCGTTAATCACAGAGCGACTTCGCAACATTGCGAATGCCGGATAACAATACTAACTACAAATATACTTATTGGGGCTCTATTTTAGCGAACGGTGGCTGATGCCATTCTTGTCGTATATATCGACACAGTCGGTTAGAAACCCTATCGCAAGCTTTGCATTGCTTAACAATCTCGATATTCATCACTATGCGGTGACAACACTGAATGCTGTCAATGGTTTGTTGATTAAACATCGCCGCTGAAACAATATAACGGAAAAATTAAAGGAGTATTTCATGGCGACACTTGGCGTTGTCAGTCCAAAGGAGTGGCTTTCCCGAACCAGCTTGGGTTTTGGCCATAGCCGCAGTGAACTACTGAAAAGGGCCGATGCAAAGTATGCTGAATACTTTGCGGTCAGGTCGGAAGCCAGTAAAAAAGCGCTACACCAAGCCCTCACCGACTATTTGATCTCAAAGACAAAGAGCCGCATGTGGGAAGACGTCAGGCGTGACAAGAAGAGCGGCGGCCTGATGAAACATATGCACACCGCAACTCGCGCCCAGGTTTTGAAAAAAAATGTGCTGGTCAAGCGCATACCCGAGGCAAGGCACGGCGCGCTATATCTGTGGCAAAAAGCTGACGTCCAGGCTCAGTGGGCAAAAATAGCACTGGAGGGTTCTTTGAGTGTGGGTCTTTCGACCGCCAAAATGCTGCAGGCAGGTAGTTACAACAACGGGGAGAAACTTCAGCATCTAGGTGTTATCGCTAAGGGCTCTGACGGTGACAATGCGGTTAAATACCTAGGTCACATCAAGTCCGCAGCCGGCCCACTGGGACTTGTGCCCAAACCTCAGGGCGCCGGTGTAAAGGTAGACCCGAAGGCGCCACCACCCGCGCCTGAACAGCGGGCAGCGACTGTCAAACTCGCGGAACTAGGTAACGACCCCGGAGTTATTGCCCGGGCAAAGAAATTTTTTGGAGCCGGCTTTCAGGCGATTTATAACGCCATCCGCGACGCCGTCAACGCGATCTTTAAAAAGCTGAAAAAGAAATATCAGAGCGTTCGAAATGTCGGCGTTATCGATACATTTGGCGCAGGAAGTATCGGTGGTGGCATAGTGTCTCTGATCAATTTTATCCTAGGTAAGGTATTGAAAAGCGCCGCGCCGCTGATCGGCAACGCGATCGAAATTGGCCAGGGCATCGCCAAAACAATCCTCGCCGCCAAGGATCGTGCGATCGCTTATATGCAACGCAGCAATTTCGTTATTGCACCCGGTCACCCAACATTGATCGGTAATTCCATTGAGAAAGAAATCAATTGGTCGATTGCCAATGGTCTTTACAGTGCCGCCAAGGGCGGCGCGAAACTGGGCGCCAATATTGCCAGCTGGGGCGCCAGCACCCTTATCGATGTAGTCGCAGCATGCGTGGAATTTGCTTGGAAGATGATCTCGCGGTGGTTCGAATCTCACAGTATGAAAAGCTGGATAGCCGAAGTTAAATCAGCGACCGGTAACCGCAATACCTGGAAAGCAGATCCCGATAATGGCATCTGGAGACCTGCCATTGTCTATGACGATAACGCCTTCAACGAGCTATTCAAACGCGGTTGTTCAGCGAGTCCCTGTGTCCCAATGATGACGCTCAATTCCGGTATTGCTGGCGATCAAATGATGTTTATGCGTATGTTTGACCACACCGGCGGCATACTGGGTCAGGGCTCTGGTATCAGTTCCTTGGGGGACATACCCTCTGCGAGCGCCCAGAGCCAGTTTGACGCGGCGACTAAATACTGGACGCATTTGAAACAATGGGGGCGCAACTACCTCAAGGGCACGGGCTTCACTTTTAATTCATCTGATCCAGTGGCGAGGGGTTTGTTGTGGCACGCGATTGCCCACCACACCTCAGCATCTTCCTCGAAACTTGATACGGCATTGCACATGGTGGCGGGATCTTAACCTGGCTGGGCTGACTTAGAGGGCTGGATAAGCCCCAATACATACTAGCAACAGCTAATTGGAAAATGGATTAGCAGCGCTTTTTCAGGCGTATAGGTGGGCTAACACCTACCTGTAAATTGCATTGCAACGTGTCGCTGCGAGCTTGCAACCTTTGGGAACAGTAGATATCCGAGCCGACACTTAGCTGACGTTACTCAACACCTTGTGTTTGAAATAGGGCGCGGCCATAGAAGGTCGTTCTCTAACAAAAACTTTGCAGCGCGATTAGCCGGGTGTGTTATCCCTCACGACACCAATGACACTGAATAGGGTACGCAGCAGCGACCACCGTAGCCACAAGGCCATATCGCTGTTGCTAGAACAGAGTATAAAACGGTGGTGAAGAAAAATAGTGCACAGCCAATCGATAGACTGCGCGCTATTTCTTCGAAACTGACTGTTGTACTACATCAGATTGTGGAAGTACGGATAGCAGCCGCCCGAGTGGCAGACACCACCGGCGACCGTGTTCGAAGTGAACGGCTATTGAAAACCGCTACTGGCTGTTCTCGACCATATAGTCGACAGTGGCGTTTATCTCGTCGTCGGAACAACTCATACAGGTTCCCTTGGGCGGCATCGCGTTGACGCCGTTGATAGCATTGCTGTAAACCACTGCCATGCCCTTGCTGACACGGGCACTCCACTGCGCTGCGTCACCCAATTGCGGCGCGCCCGGTACGCCGGTACCGTGACAGGCCATGCAACTGCTGTTGTAAATCTCTTCGCCGGTGCGGGTGCCCGTACTGGCGACTACCGCCATACCGCAACTGCTATCGCCCTCAATACAGGCTTCGCCAACAGGCTTAATACGCGCTTCGATCGCCGCACGCTGCTGCTCAGTGGTGGCCTGGGCTGTCAACACTGCGCCCATTAAAACGGCGGCAAGCACCAGGGTGAACTTCTTTATAAGACTGTTATTTACACTCATCATTTCACTGTGTCCTCGATTGAAACTCAACTTAATCGTTTTGGCGACCCGCATCGGCGGCGGTAGACATCGCTAGCGATACCCCCGGGGCATTATCTGGCGCGGATTATAGCCAGTTTCCGCCGCTAGCGGAAATTTAATCCCTAATTGAGGCGAATATGCCCTATTTACAGCACATTTCTACCCTTGAAACCGGCTAAAGCGAATTCCAATGAAAAGGGGCATAGACTCCCTATAGGTTCACAGGTATGATTGCGGCCCTGAAAATCCTGTTTGCCTGACTCTTGTTGGCACCGGGACAGATAATACCCACGTCTTTTTTGCGCCCGTAGCTCAGCTGGATAGAGTAGTGGCTTCCGAAGCCATTGGTCACAGGTTCGAATCCTGTCGGGCGCACCAAAAAACCAAAAAACCCGGCCTAGCGTCGGGTTTTTTGGTTTTTGTGTACCCAATCAAGAACCTGCCGGTCGCGACGTAGCCTGCGCCGCAGCGAAGACAACGCCTGTTCTGTAAGGCGGCCCGCAGGGTGAGCACAGCGAATACAGATTGCACAGCAATATGGACGAGAAGCGAAGCGACGTAGCCTGCGCCGCAGCGAAGACAACGCCTGTTCTGTAAGGCGGCCCGCAGGGTGAGCACAGCGAATACAGATTGCACAGCAATATGGACGAGAAGCGAAGCGACGATGCCCCACAGGGTAATAGTGACCCCCAGGCCAATATTATCAATCCTGTCGGGCGCACCATACATCTTAACCTGTTGTTTCTAAATATGTTATTTAAACATCAGTAGGTTACAACACTCCATGTAATTCGCAGGTGGTAGGTATCGCTTCATTGCAACGCGACAATGCCGACTATGGCCAAACTGTGGAAATACCCCCTGCACGGTAGTTACTCTCTTCGCCTTAACAGCCCCAAAAACCTACCAGAGGCTATCGGCACGATCACAAACCCTCTAGCTCCGGGCACCAGAGCCTGATGGAAGTTAAACCACTATTCCCTATACCCCGGTAATGGATTCGGCGTAATCATTACAATAAGGAACATGGAGGTACCGCAATAGCCTACAGCGCTCGCTTGTCCGCGCCGATGCCGAGACCCTACTCGTAAAGCAAAATGCGGTAGCTCCCCAGCACCGTAATACCCACAAGCAGCTTGTCACAAGGGGAGGATGCGAACTGTCTGTATGGATGTTTTAAAGGGCGTTATAGGAAGGCTTGTAGTTGACGCTAGCGACCCCTATAGCCACTCGGCTAGAAGCCAATAGACGGCATAGATCCTCACGAGGCCACTGATACTCCCGACCTGTTAGCCATCATTTACCTCGCTCGTTAGAGTTTCGGCAATTGTAGCCGAATGCCTCTCATTGGCTATCGGGTATCACTTGAGGTGCTTTAGAACTCTAAAAGCAGAACGGCCCCCGAAGGAGCCGTTAGCGGTACCGATGTAGAGCCGACTATTTAGCTCTACGCCGCGAGATACCAAGACCTACTAAGCCAAGACCGAGCAGTGCCAGTGAGCCGGGCTCAGGTATTGAGACAGCGCGGGTAATCACGCGGATATGGTCACCCGGGGAGCTCGCTTTCCAATCTATAGTAAGTATATTGTCCAAAAAGCTGGTGCCGCGTCGGTCTCGTCGCTCTAGACCAACTAGCCTGGGGTAGCGATAATTTACATTATCTAGCCCGAATTGATCTTCGGTGCTCATTAAGCCTGCTCGGCCCCAAATAATAGCGAGGATCTCGCCATCAAATGCCACCCAACCCTCAACCGTTTTGCTATATTTGGGGTCGAAAAAAACATAGTGGCTTGATACGGTTGCATTAATCTCTTCTGAATAGTCGTTTGACCAGACGTTTTGCTCTTCATCAAAAGAGTGTAACCATCCGTCATTGAAATTATTCTTGCCAACTCCGGTACCGCCATCGCTGTTTTCAAATGGATCGGTATTGAGAACCTCAAACTTACAATTCCCTGCGGCATAGACATCACCGCCGGTAACGCAGCCATCTATAATTGTGGCATTGCTGGTCACTGTCAGTCCAAGCAGGAGAGCAGCAATAAGCAGTTTTAGCTGTCGCATTAATATCGTCCTTTATGACAATTTATCTTATAAAAATACATCTCGATGGTTTAAGCAAGAAACGTACCGGTTTATTTAAATCATTAGAATTCAAACGCTTAAATTCTGCACAGTGCGGCCGCGGCAAATTAGTGTAAAGAAATTCGACACTAATACCCTTGCCATCTAAGCGCTTTTTTGTGGCGAATGGTAGCCCTCGGCGCCAAGCAGACCATCTTGGTCGCCGGTATCTGCTCTCTTTACTCGGCCCGACTGATACGCTTCTGTGACTTAGAATCTATACACTGAAGCTACTACAAGCAACTGCTAGAACACCATAGATGCACGGCAAGCGTAGCTACTACCCGTAACACATCAGCTCTACTCTCACTGGCGATAGCCTTTAATCGAGACCACTCTTCGCGGCAGTACTAACTTTCTGCCTCAACCTCTACCTCTGTTACAACACAGCAATTGCGGCCGCCCTCTTTGGCTTCGTACAGCGCCTTATCCCCTCGCGCAAAACCAGCGTCTGGTTCATCGCCAGTAATAAACTCAGTCACTCCAAAGGACATGGTAATCGCCACTTTTTCTTCCTTGAAGTGAAATGGGCAGTTGGCAATGGCCTCCCTAATTCCCTCGGCGACAAGTAAGCTCTGGTCGCGATTGGTCTCCGGCATTAATATAACAAATTCCTCACCGCCGTAGCGGGCGATAAAGTCGGTTTCACGAAGCCGCTTGGCCAGGGTCTTGGCAATGATTCGTAGCACCTTGTCCCCGGCCTGGTGCCCGTAGCCATCGTTTATACGCTTGAAAAAGTCTATATCGCATACCACCAATGCCAACGGTCGCTCGTAGCGCTTCCAGCGTTCAAATTCCTGATGCAACCGCAGCTCATAGGCCTCTCTATTAGGCAGTTGCGTCAACACATCTCGCAGTGCCCTTTGGCGCTGTTCTTCAATGCGGTGCTCGGCGATTTCCGACTCCTGCTCCATTCGCTTGACCCGCTCAACCAGGGTGTTCAACTGCTCGGTCAGTGCCTGTTCTCGCTGCTGTTCCGCTAGTTTATGCCTGTCCATGGTGGAGACCACCTGGTCCAAACGGGAGCTCACCTGGGTTTTCAACTGGTCCAGTTCGGTAGCGCCGTCGACGCTAAGGCGCATACCCGACATCGACTCGCGTAGCGAGCTGTCAAACAGACGCCCCGCAACAACCCCTTCGGCCAATACCTTTTTAGATTTGCCGATATCATCGAAGGCCTCGGTGAGGCGTTCATTTAATTTCCCGAGGTAGGCCTCAAACTCCCCCTGCCGGGAATCGAAGGCGGTGACCACAACTAAGCTAATGTCCTCCAGGGTCGGAATCAGCTCGTACCACGGCAGGCCATCCTCGATCTGCTTTCGCGCCGATCGGTAGTTTTCCTGCGCCAACGATGGCGGGTCAATGCCATCCAATAGTTCGCTTAACACCTCTCTAATATGTTGATTCAAACGGGAGTAGGTCGGCTCCTCGGCGAATTGTTCGGGATCTTTTTTTATTCGAGGTGCCACCACATCGTCCGACAAGTCGAGACCAGCACCCGATTCATCAATAAGCTGGGGCTGACTGCGCTCTCTAGGGGCCTTGTATTCTCCTAAGCTCTCGTCGACCACTTCGGCGATAACAACTTCCAACTCCTCACCGCCGGGCTCTGCCTTCACGGTGTCGGGCTCCCAGCGATGCCAGAAGGGCTTACTCAACACAGGCTGATCCACCGCCGCCAGCACTTTCCCCTGCAACTGTGCATATTCGCTAACCAGCGCCGAATATTCCTGTAATTGGGCGCTGCGTTTCTTCAGCGGTTTTTCAAACTGATCGAGCTGTTTTTTTAGGTCGGCCCCAGGCTTTAAGGCCTTCAGCTGCCCAGACAGCGACTTAAACGCCGTCTGTGTTGCCTCGGATCGCTCCAACTTTACCCTGTCCAGTCGTTTGACATGACCCTCAAGCGCATCTACTAACATTTTTAACTTACTGCCGGGGATCGCACCTGTGCTGAGCATCTTCCTAAGCCCGGTCAGCTGCTGATCCAGGCGATTGTCGACGCCGTCCGCAACTAGGCTAATCCGAATAATCGCCCGGGACAACAGCGTCATGGTTTGCTGGCTCTGCTTCTTGCGCCGCTCTTCAATTTCTAGCGCAGTCAGGTATTTGTCTTTCCAATCGGAGGGGGATCTCGTGCTCATTACAAATTAAGCCCGTATTGACGTGTTATTGTTATAGCGTGACTCGCTCCGTTAACCGGCCGGCGAGGCATAGCCCTGATAGAGAATCACTACTGTGTTGAGGAAGTATAGCTGGCTGGTGGCACTGCGGGAAATACGTTGTGCCGAGAATTGCAGCGGTGCAAAGCAGCACCGCGAAAAACAGTTATTTGCGCAGCGACGACGCCGCGCAGCAGATTTTAGTTAAACAACTAGCGACTGGCTAAATTGGCGCGTTCCAGACTGACAAGAAAGTCGACTACTTTCATCATATCTGCTTGACCCCCGGCCTTGCCCGCGGATACCCGATACTTGCCGTTGACAATCACCTCGGGGGTACCGGAGACCTTATAGCTCCTGGCCCGAGCGTCGGCTTGCTTGACCTGGCTGACCACGCTAAATGAGCCAAATGTCTTGTCAAAAGCCTCGCGATCGACGCCGTAGTCAGTAAACAATTCCGCGATCTGGTCTTGACTGGAAAGGCGTTTGCGCTCGACTAGCAAGGTGGTAAACAGCGGCAGGTGCAGCTGGTCGAGAACGCCCAGCGCCTTTGCGGTGTAAAACGCTTGCGCGTGCAACTTCATAGTATTGTTCCACATGGCCGGAGAGGACCAAAAATCAACATCCCCAGCGACCGTCTTTTTCCACTGCTGAACAATAGGCTCAAAGCTATAGCAGTGAGAACAGCCATACCAAAAAACCTCCACCACCTCCACCTTGCTGGCGTCTCGGGTACGCACCGGCTGATCCAATACGTCGTAGTGAGTGCCTGCGACATAGGACTGGGCACTGGCAAATGCCGGCACCAATAACAGACAAACCAAAAGGGAAAGCGTGCGAATCATAATAAACTCCAAATAGGGTCAAGGTGTGGGCAAAGTCGGTCAAATCGCGTCGCCGGTATCTTAGCGAAAACGACAGTACTGCACATTGGCAGCCATTAGACCCTGATTAGTAAAAAAATTCCATTGCCTGTTTCGTGGGCTAAAAAAAAAATGCGCCCTAAGGCGCATTAACCGACGGTATTGGTAGTTAGTGCAAACCGTTGATATAACTGGCCACTGCATCGATTTCACTGTCACTCATGCGATAGGCAATGTCGCGCATAATCTTAATATCACCGTCGTTGGAACGACCTTCGAGGCCGTCAGCAGCAGCGCGAAAGGCTCTCAACTGCGCTGCCACGTAGTCGCTGTGCTGACCACTCAGAGCGGGAAAACCGGCCGGTGCGTTGCCCTTGCCAGTCGGAGAGTGACAGGCAGTGCAGGCCGCAACACTCTTACTGCGAATGCCGGCGCGGTAAATTTCTTCGCCCTTGGCTACTAAAGCCGCCTTACTCTGGCCGCCGCTGGCTTGTTGTTCAGAATAAAAGGCGGCGATATCGGCAATATCCTCAGCACTGAAGTTGTCTAGCTGACCGGCCATGGTCGGTACCGAACGGCCACTGCATTTTTGCGCTTTCTGCTGGTCTGCAGAGAGTGCGCCACAGCGAATATCGTTCATTTGCTTGATTAGGTAGCGCGCATTTTGACCGGCAAGTTTTGGGAAACTCGGCGCCATACTGTTGCCGTCAGCACCGTGACAGGCGCCACAGGCTACAACTTTACTCTTACCACTAGCGGCATCACCACTGGCCTGGGCCATAGTGGTAGCCATAAGACCCACAATCAATCCAATCAATACCTTTTTCATACGTATTCCACAGTATTCGTTACAAAAGAGCGCACTCAACAGTGCACCGTCTTTTTATCAATAAATGTACCAAAGACAACCTTGGGCGGCAGATTCAACTGCCCGCCAGGGGCAGAAATAGCCCGCTGCACCACAAAAAAGCCGCGCCAATACCACAATCCTCGAAAGGAGCGGCCTATAAAAGCATTTGGCCGACACAAATTCCAGCGCATTATACACAAGACTGGTATCCTACCGCCATCCCTAACCCTACCGCACTGCTCAGATAGTGCCACAAAACACCAGCAGGCATCGAATTGACAGACTCTACTAGCGGCCCAGCTGCCACCAGCCCATTAAATTTCCGCCAGACGGCCTTTCTCACCAGCGCCGCCAGGTTAGCCAAGTGTCCACCGGATACCGGTGCCGAAGTCGCCTTTGCCGGCCGCTCCAATGCCGGAAAATCCAGCGCGATCAATACGCTGACCGACAATAAGAAGATGGCAAAAACCAGTAAAACTCCTGGCCGTACTCAGCTGATCAACTTTTTCACCATTACCGAGCAACAGCGCCTGGTCGATTTGCCCGGCTACGGCTTCGCCAAAGTACCACTACAGGTAAAAAACGAGTGGCAAAAACATCTCGAACACTACTTGCGTGAGCGTCAGTCTCTGAGCGGGCTGATACTACTGATGGACATTCGACACCCGCTGCAGGATTTTGACCGCATGATGCTGTCCTGGGCGCAGAGCTGCGAAATGCCAGTACACATTTTGCTGACCAAGGCCGACAAACTCAAAAAGGGTCCAGCCAACAACACCCTGCACGCTGTTAAACGCGAGTTGGAACCCATGGTCGGTGTTAGTGTGCAGCTGTTCTCGTCACTAAAACGCTCAGGACTAGAGGGCTTAGTCAGCGTATTGGGCGACTGGCTAACCCTGCCGCAAGATATGCATATCGATCACAACGAACCTGCAAACCCTGCTACAGACACAGCAACCTAAGTAAGCCTGCAAACCTTGGCAACACAGTATTTAACCACTCTGACGCTTGTTACTGACAAATGGCAGGCGTAAAAAAACCCGGCGGCGAACGAATCGAGCCGGGTATTAAAGTATCCATAGGATACTATACAGGAGACATCTATAAGTGTAGGGGAACACCGATAGAAGGTGGTAACTAGCCACTGCAAACTATGACCACAGGCTGCCGACTAAAGTTCCGAAATAATTATAAAAATATAAATCTTTTTTTACTGCGGCAGCACCGCCCGTTTACAATTAATAAAAAACCTTAGCCTGGCCGATCTCAGGGCGCCTCGTTTGACATAATTATAGTTCCCGAAGCACCAAACATACCACCAACCCCATGACAGACTGATAGCTTGGCGCCGTCGACCTGCGCCGGTGAGGTGCCACGCATTTGGCGCACGCTTTCCTGCAGCGCGTACATACCATACATACCGGAGTGCATATAGGAGAGACCGCCGCCATTAGTGTTCATCGGCAACACGCCTCCCGGCGCAGTATTGCGTTCCATAATAAACTGACCGGCCTCACCGGGCCCTACAAAACCCAGATCCTCCAAACCAAAGATCGGCAAGTGGGCGAAGGCGTCGTAAATCATTAAATGATCCACCTCACTACGACTTATACCTGCCTCTTCAAAGGCTTTGTTGCCGGAAACGCGAAATGCCCGAGAGGAGGTAAAGTCAGCCATTTGCGAAATCATCGGCGTCTCGACACTCTCGCCAGTGCCGACTATATAGACCGGCTTGGTGCCAAAGTCTTTGGCCCGCTCCGCCGAGGTCATTATGAGCGCACCGCCTCCATCCGTGACCAAGCAACACTGCAGCAGACGAAAGGGGTAGGCAATCATGCGTGAGTTGAGCACGTCGTCGATGGTAATCGGATCGCGAAACGTAGCGCGGGGATGCATCGCCGCCCACTCCCGCTGCACTACCGCCACATTGGCCAGTTGCTCATGCGTAAGACCACGGTCTTTCATATACCGCAGCACTGGAATGGTGAACATGGTGGGCGGACCCATCGGCCCATAGGGCGCCTCAAACTGCCCCGCCAAACTACTACTATTACCGCCATAACGCCCGGAACCAACGCGAGACTTACCGCTCTCACCGTGAGTAATAAGCACCGTTGTACACAGGCCCTCATTGATCGCCGCCGCCGCGTGGCGCACATGCAACATAAAGGAACAGCCTCCTACCGCCGTGCCGTCGGCCCAGGTAGGAGTAATGCCTAAATAATGGGCCAAATCAGTGGGGCTAGTGCCGGCGGTGGCGACACCGTCTATGTCCTTGGGGCCAATGCCCATGTCATTCATGGCATTAAGGGCGGCATCGGCGTGCAGGCCCAGCATAGATAGATTGGGGATTCGCCCCAGCTCGGTCGTTTCGGCAGCACCGACAATGGCAACAGTTCCCGGCTTCATAACGAGCCTCCTGCAGGCTTAAATTTGGGTAGAAAAATATCTTCGCTGGCCTGCTCAAAACTGACCTCTAGGGCCATATCCAGTGTGAGTGCTTCGGGAGTCTGCTCGATACCAATAATATTGCTCATCATTCGCGGCCCCTCTTCCAGCTCGACCACAGCGATAGAGTAGGGCGCATCCCAGCCCTTAGGTGCCCGGTGATTAATAACATAGGAATACAGCGTTGCCCTACCACTAGCAGGGTATACCTCAACCTCCCGACAGGCGCACTCGGGACAAAAGGGTCGCGGTGGAAAGTAGCTATGATTACAGCGCTGGCAGCGCTGTAACCTGAGCTGCCCCTCGCGGGTGCCCGCCCAAAAATGTTCCGTCTCCGGGGTCGGAGTCGGTAGCGCTTGAAATTTATCGGCCATAATTGTTACCTCCATATTTTATTCTATTTATTGTTTGGCATTGTAGCAGCGCTAATGAAGCCTTCACCAGCATCCTTCCACAATCGATGTTTTCATGTAGATCGGGTTTCACCCCGACAGCTTACGATGCCAACATGTTCAACTGTTTGCACGTTGTAAAAAGGCGGTGAACAAGCTGTGGACATGTTGTGGACACGTTGTGGAGCCTAAACACAAGCTTCAGTGATCGCGCCAAGCACGAGTGCCCGGCCCAAATAGGTGCTCCCATCGATTACGCTGTTAGCGCCACGCGCTGTGATGACGGCCCCGTTGTCGGTTGGGAGCCCACGCCCTTTAACAGGACCGCCATCACAGAGCGCTACGTTTGTGTGTCACTGCCACGATCTAGCAACGCAGGGCTGTGTATTCCCTTAAAGGGCGTGGACTTCCAACCGATGAGGGAATACACAGCCCTGCGGTGCGGGACAATGACGCCAAATTCTTGTGCTAACGCCACCCAAACCCGAGCGGGTGTTTTGTGTATTCTTCGAGAATATTCAAGTACTAATCGTTTATGGCTAAATACAAGCTAGCGCCGTGTTAGTGTGCCTGCTCCCAGTTGTCACCGGTGCCAACATCGACGATTAACGGCACATCCAAGATTGTGGCCTGCTCCATCAAGCGAATAATGTCGCCGGTAAAACTGGCGACCTGATCGCTTTTCACTTCGAACACCAATTCGTCGTGCACTTGCATAATCATTTTAGCATCGACCTGGGCCCCCTCTAGCCACTGGTCGACATCGATCATTGCCTTCTTAATAATGTCTGCAGCGGTACCTTGCATCGGCGCATTGATGGCGGTGCGCTCAGCCGCTTGCCGGCGCATGCCGTTGCTGCTATTAATCTCCGGTAAATAGAGACGGCGGCCAAATAATGTCTCGACATAGCCGCACTCCCCAGCGCCGGTACGCACATCGTCCATATAGCTCTGCACACCGGGGTAGCGGGCAAAATACGTGTCGATATAGTCCTTCGCCTCACCCCGACTAATATTGAGCTGCTTGGCCAAACCAAAGGCCGACATACCGTAAATCAAACCAAAATTAGTCGCCTTAGCCCGGCGGCGCTGCTCTGCAGTGACCTCGCTGGGCGCTACCGAAAATACTTCGGCAGCGGTGGCGCGGTGTATATCCATACCCTGAGAAAAGGCCTTCAGCAACCCGACGTCCTGGGACAGGTGCGCCATAATGCGCAGCTCGATCTGTGAGTAATCCGCCGCCACAATCTTATAGCCTGGCGCTGCGATAAAAGCTTGGCGCACACGCCGACCCTCCTCGTTGCGCACGGGAATATTTTGTAAATTGGGATCAGAAGAGGACAGCCGGCCGGTGGCCGTCACCGCCTGATGATAAGAGGTGTGAATTCTGCCACTGACCGGGCTGATCATCAGCGGCAATTTGTCGGTATAGGTGGACTTCAACTTGCTCAGCCCTCGGTACTCCATTAGCAGCTTGGGTAGTGGATAGTCCAAGGCCAGGTCCGCCAACACTTCTTCGGCGGTGGAAGGCGCGCCTTTTGGGGTTTTCTTAAGCACCGGTAAATGCAGTTTTTCGAACAGGATATATCCCAGCTGCTTGGGCGAAGAGAGATTGAATTCTTCCCCCGCCAGCTCAAAAGCCTGCCGCTGCAACACCTCCATTCGCTGAGCTAGCTCCGCGCTCTGGGTTAACAGCATGTCCTTGCTGACCAAGGCGCCGTTGCGCTCAATCTTGGACAAGACCTCCACCAGTGGCAGT
>Ga0209292_1003078_pt1 | contig 18605 bp, 18 predicted proteins | sample GOMGulsemesocosm_2_FD_184634 | JGI IMG/M metagenome (GOLD analysis project Ga0209292, IMG submission 184634) | Methane-oxidizing microbial communities from mesocosms in the Gulf of Mexico - GOM9C Gulf of Mexico (SPAdes) (version 2) | ecosystem: Environmental > Aquatic > Marine > Cold seeps... | reverse complement strand
AAGTAAATTAACCACTATTGTTGCAGATACAGGCGATGTGGACGCGATTAAATTATACCAGCCTCAAGATGCGACGACGAATCCATCACTTATCTTAAAGGCAGCTGCATTACCGGCTTATCAACCATTAGTAGCACAAGCAATTGCATATGCTAAAGAAAATGCAACGCCAGAAACACAAGTTGCACTTGCATGTGACAAACTAGCTGTATTAATTGGTAAAGAGATCTTAACGACAATTCCAGGTCGTATCTCAACAGAAGTTGACGCACGTCTTTCTTATGACACTGAAGCAAGTGTGAAACAAGCGTTACTACTAATCGACTTATATAAAGCAGTTGGTATTGAGAAAGAAAACATTCTAATCAAACTGGCTTCTACTTGGGAAGGTATCCGCGCTGCAGAACAACTTGAAGCGATGGGCATCAACTGTAACTTAACGTTACTATTCTCTTTTGCTCAAGCGCAAGCATGTGCTGAAGCAGGCGTATTCCTAATCTCTCCTTTCGTTGGCCGTATCATGGATTGGCACAAAGCGAAAACGGGCGAAACATACGAAGGCGCTAACGATCCAGGCGTTATCTCTGTAAGCACTATCTACAACTACTACAAAGCATCGGGTTATAACACAGTTGTGATGGGCGCAAGCTTCCGTAACACAGGTGAGATCCTAGCACTTGCTGGTTGTGACCGTCTAACAATTGCACCACAGCTGCTAGAAGAACTACAAAACTCTTCAGAGCCTGTTGCACAAGCGCTATTCTCTGATGTAGAACAGACAGCACCAAAAGCGAAACTAACAGAAGCGGCATTCCGTTGGGATCACAGCCAAGACCCTATGGCAGTTGAAAAACTAGCTGAAGGTATCCGTAACTTCGCTATCGACCAAAACAAACTAGAAGCGATGATTGCTGACCTGTTTTAATTAAAATAAAGCTAATTTGAATAACTCTAATTTGAATAAATAGTAACTTCGTTAACAAAAACGCCCAACGCATTACTCGAGAGAGTACTACGTTGGGCGTTTTACTATGCTTTATTTAAAAAGTTAAGTGCGCTTCCTGCAAACCGCTCAAGACATCCATGTTCGCTTAGACAAGGCCATCCATGGCATGTCTATTTGCGATAGGTTTGCGATATCAATAACATTCTATGCACTAAGCATTGGTATAATTATACTTTTGGCCAAGCCAATGTCTCAGGCTGTGCATAAGCAACTAATGCTTCTTTACACGCAGCAGTCTCAAACTCTTTACCGCTTAATTCATCAGCAACAAAACTAAAGTCTTCGCCGTCTAAAGTAAACTGTAAGCAATAAGCGTGTAAGTAAGCGCGATCATATTTCCAAGCATCAGCACTTTGATACAGCGGATCACCACAGATCGGGCTGCCTAGGCTGTTTAACGCAACACGTAACTGGTGTGTCTTGCCAGTGTGCGGCTTTAATACCACTAGACGTTTGCCATCACCAATGCTTTGCGTAAAGAACTGCGTAACTGCAGGGTTAGTTAGCGTTTTAGTTAAACGCCACATGCTGCGACGTGAACGTTCCATATCGCCTTTCACTAAACCCTGTTTTTTCTTTGGCTTGCTATCGATAACACCCAAGTAGTATTTTTGGATTTCGTGCAATTCAAATAACTTCGCTAATTTAGCAGCCGCTTCTGATGATTTAGCTAATAACAACAATCCTGATGTCACTTTGTCTAAACGGTGTACTGGAAAAACTAATCTGCCAATATCCTTTCTGACAATGGAACAAATACCATCAACGCCGTCTTCATCATGAAAACCAATGCCCGCTGCTTTGTTGATAACCAAGAAATCATTATTTTGAAATAAAATGCTATACATTAAAAAAACCGATGCTGAAAATGAGGCCGAAGTGTACCCTAAATAAGCAATATACCCAAGCTACTTCAAGATCGACAATCAACAAAGCGAATGAATAGTATATTCAAGACATGAGATAACTTAGGTATAAAAATCATATCCACCAGCTACTATTGACGCTAAGATAAATAATAATACGCTAGGTATGAAAATAGTACGCTAGGATAAGTAATCGTACGTGAGAATAAGTCATAAAAAGAGGACCTTGACTGTGTCAGATAGCAAAGCTGAAATTGATATTTACTATTGCCGACAGTGTAACTGGATGTTGCGCTCGACTTGGCTAACACAAGAACTTCTGCATACCTTTGGTGAAGAGATCAGTAAAATTAGTTTACACCCAGATACCGGTGGTCGTTTTGAGATCCATTGCAATCAACAGCTGATTTGGGAACGTAAGCAAGACGGCGGCTTCCCCGAAGCTAAAATATTAAAGCAACGCGTGCGTGACATCATAGCTCCAGAGCGCGACCTAGGCCATAGTGACCGAACGGTATAGCCAATGACAACACCACTATCAATAACCACTCCTCCGTTAACGGGACTAGAGTTAACAGGGCAAGTGCAAAGCCATGTGATTGAACTACCGTCACAACCTAAGTTTATCCACCAGCAAGCATTATCGGCATTTAAACAGTTACAAGCGCGGGCAGAACAGGCTGGATTCAATCTCGATGTAGTATCAAGTTTTCGGTCTTTTGAACAACAACTACATATTTGGAATAATAAATTTAGTGGTCTCAGACCCATTTTGGATCATGACAGCCAACCACTCGATCCAGCTATACTTAGTGAAGAACAAAAAGTATTCGCGATATTACGCTGGTCAATGCTACCCGGCGCAAGTCGCCATCATTGGGGTACAGAAATAGATGTGTGCGATTACAGCGCTTTACCTGAGGATTATCAATTACAACTGATCCCACAAGAATATGATGAAGGAGGTTATTTAGCGGCACTGTCTGCTTGGTTAGATAACAATATCGCTGACTGTGGTTTCTATCGTCCTTACCGTCAAGATCTTGGTGGTGTTTCACGCGAACCTTGGCACTTAAGCTACCAGCCTATCGCCGAACCAGCACAACACGCATTCACACTAGCATTAATTACTGACACTATTAGCAATGCAGACATTCAAGGTAAGACGGCTATTTTAGCCAATATCGAACAGATTTATACCCAGTATATTTGCAATGTTGCTGCACCCGATTAATTGGCTATAGCAACATTCTATTAATTACAACTAACAACTAACAACTAACAACTAACAACAGGAGGTTTTATGGTTTGGCTTATAATTCTAGTGGTCTTAGGCTTTATTCTAGGATCGATCATGACGCTAAAATACACAGCAAACATGAAAATGAAGATACCAGAAGAAATTGAACACCAATTTAACAAAAGCTTACATCTTGATGCCGGAGAACATGCTAAAGCATTACCCGATGACGACGATGAGCAAGAATATAACAATGAGTATCGTAACGAATACGACAAGAATCCAATGCCAGATGAAGTAAAAAAAGATTCAGATAAATAACAGCTAATACATCGACATTAGCATTTCAATTTATACACCACTATAAACAACAAAGGCCTATGTACTAATATACATAGGCCTTTATTCATAACCAAGTAACGCTACTATGCGACTAGAACATTTAGCGGTATCGCTCCAATCTTTTACAATATAAGCTAACTATGACTTTCGTCTTTTTGCAATTCATCTAATTTTGCTTTTAATTGGGTAGTATCACCATTCACCGATTTGACTAAATCCGATGTTTTTGAATAGCCGATTAATTGTTTGAGCTTTACTACCGTTGGTACCAATGAATTAACATTACGTTGATTAATTTCAGAATCAATCTCAATACCAATAATACAATGTGTAGCTAATACATTCATGCCGCTTATTAAATGATTGATGCCATCAATTAAGTTGGTAATAACAATCATTCCCCACGGGTTATAGTCAATCTCACCATGATCATGTGCCATTTTTATGGTTGAACAATGACCGACAGCTTGCATCGAAGATTGCACCATAAATTCAGGAACCGTAGGATTTATTTTACCCGGCATTGCACTAGAGCCAGGCTGAACGGCAGGTAATTTAATTTCCCCAAATCCGGTTTCTGGACCTGAAGATAATAACCTCAAATCTTTGCTTATTTTTATCATGAAGCGAGCCAATTGTTCAACTTCACTGGCTAATGACTGCATTGCATCATGGGACTGGCTGGCACTAAATAAATTATCGGACAACTGATATTGCTCAGCTGTAACACTATTAAGTATGTCTACAGATTGCTCAGCAAAACCTGGAGAACAATCTCCAGCCCTGCCGATAATATTACCACTCAAATTTATACACGCTAATTCGTCACTAATATTGCTGATTCTCTTTTTCGTTGTGGTTAAACTATGCGTATAACCATGCCAAAAATCAGTAAAATTAATATCCACCGCATCTTGCAAACACGTCCTTGCTATTTTTTTCTTACCGACTTGTTGCTGAGAAATTACATCGAAAGAATAAATAAGTGCATCAATCGACGTCATTAATTTGTTACACATATCTCGTGCAACGATATGACTGGCTGTCGATAAGCAATCACTTGTAGAGTGGTTTAAATTCACATGATCATTCGGGTTCGAAGGTACATAAGTACCATAATCATTGCCATAATGGTTATGGTTAACGATGTTAGCAATAACTTCATTCACATTCATGTTTATCGCAATACCGCCTCCACCATGGAACGCGTGCACAGGGTAAAACTCGGGATCATAATTAACGGCAAGTCTTGTACAGACACTTTCTATATTAAGCGCTAACACATTGTCTAACCCTCCGATGATCCGGTTAGTTCTCGCTGCTGCTTCTTTAACTTGCAGAAAAGCAATTATTAGAGGTTTATAATCACCCAATGTCTTACAATGTTTCGTAGGATAAAGGCTTATTGAACGCTGGGTTTGAGCACCGTAAGGCTTATTTAAAGGAACGGATACAGCACCAATACTATCCAATTCAGTTCTATGCATATTTATCCTCTACCTCTAATCGGTCTGAAATAGCATTATCGGTAAAAAGATAATGCTATTTATCGTCTTTGTTCGCTTGCTAAATCTCGTGGTTAATCGTCGCCGTTATATACCCAAACGCATTTTGTTTTAGTATAAGAAGATAAAGAATGTATCGCCATCTCTTTACCCCAGCCACTTTGTTTAAATCCACCGAATGGGCTACTTAAACCATAACATCCATAACGATTTATAAATAACATGCCCGCATCAATTTTTTCAGCCATTTTATGCGCACGTTTAATGTTTGAAGTATAAACCCCCGCAGCTAAGCCATAAACAGTTGAGTTAGAGATACTTACCGCTTCTTCATCAGTAACAAAGCGAATACAAGATAAAACCGGTCCAAAAATTTCTTCTTGGGCAATACGTGACAGCGGATCTACATTGGCAAATATCGTCGGTCTAATGTAATAACCATTAGCATTATCCGCCTCCACATCTTGATACCCTCCGGCAACGAGGTCGGCCTCTTTCTTACCTATCTCAATATAATCCATAATTTTATTAAACTGAACTTCATTACACTGAGGACCTTGCTCACTCGTTGCTTCAAATGGATTACCACATTTAATCGCTTCCGCTTTTTTAACTAATTTAGCGACTGTTTCATCATAAATACTGTCATGGATTAAAAAACGCGTAGGCTCTGAACACTTCTCGCCTTTATGCGAAAACATCACAGTAAAAGCACGATCAATCGCACTATCCAAGTTAGGGGTATCTTCAAAGAAGATGCAAGGTGATTTACCTCCAAGCTCTAACGTTGTCGCTTTCAGGTTAGATAACCCCGAATTTTGGACAATTTTTCTTCCGACATTGGTACTACCAGTAAACGAAACTTTATGAACATTATCACTCAAGGTTAATTGATTTGCTGCTTGCCCATCTGTGAGTAATAAGTTAATAACACCATCAGGAATATTGAGCTCTCTATCAATTAGTTGCATGAGATATATAGCTGAAAGCGGGGTATATTCTGACGGTTTTAAAATCACCGTATTACCCATTGCCAATGCTGGCGCGATCTTTAACGCTGCTTGATATAACGGGAAGTTCCACGGTGCAATTAATGCGCAAACACCTACCGGCTCTTGCTGGGTGAAATTAATAAAATCCTCCTCAACAGGAGAAGTAACACCATAATATTTATCAGTCCAACCAGCGTAATATTCAAATATATCAGCGCATGTGGGAATATCATCAGCCAAGGATTCAGTTAATAACTTGCCATTAGGTAAAGTTTCTAAAATAGCCAGCTTTTCCACATTATCTCTAATCAACTGAGCAATCTGACGCAATACTGCTGCACGTTCAGCACGATTCACTTTACGCCAAATCCCATTTTCATGACTATTATTTGCAATAATAGCCACTTCTTCAACTTGTTGCTCAGAAGCTAAAGGAAATGAACACAAGATTGTTTTATCGCTTGGGTTAACCACATCCCATGTTTTGTTACTATCACCAGCTCCCCATTTACCACCGATAAATTGATTTTTATCTTCTTTAAGCCAGTCCTGTGCCCATTTGATATTCTTTTCTAATGTGTTGCTCATTTTAATCCGTTCCATATTATGACAATGTAGAAAACTATATATCTAAGCTGAAAACAGAACAAACGAGAGAAAGTAATATGGATGTGAAAAAAACTCACACACTTATAAACTTTACGTAGAATCAATGCTAACATGCCAATGTAAAGCTGATGTTAACAATAGGTAACAAGCATTTTGAGAACTCTACCACAATTAAACTCACTGAAAGTATTTGAAGTTGCAGGCATGTATTTAAGTTTTACAGTAACTGCGAAGCACTTAAATGTAACGCAAGGCGCTGTGAGTAAACAAATACGCCAACTTGAAGATTTTTTAGGGGTAAGATTATTCATACGTTCATCAGGAACGTTGGCGCTAACTGAATCAGGAAAAGATCTGCTGCAAGTCATTCAAGACTCCTTTTCTGCAATGGAAGAAGAGATCGCGATAATAAGAGATCCTGATTTACGACAACGACTCACTATATTAGCGCCACCAACCTTTTGTTCAAGATGGTTAGGGCCAAAACTACATCATTTCATGAGTGAGTTCCCACAGTATGACCTTAATTTGTATACAGAGCGTGAAGATGGCGTAAATTTTGATATTGAGATTGATTTTACCGAGATAGACAAAGCCGATAGCAGCCATAACATTTTATTTTTAGAAAGTTTTATTGCTGTATGTAATCAAGATTTAATTAAAGATGCCATCAACTTAGAATCAAATTATCACCGCATGTTACATGTCCGTCACGATGGTACAAGTTTACCTACTTGGAAGGATTGGGCTAATGCCGCAGATTTAGTGTTACCAAGTAATCGAGCAAAAGGTATTACTATGAGTACCCAAGAGCAGGTGATCAATGCTGCGATAGCTGGGTGCGGTTTTGCGATCGTCGATAAAAATATGATTGGCACCCTACTCAAGAAAGGACTTTTAATTCAATTTAATCCTCTACTTGTTAGAAGTAAATACGGTTACACGATCAGTAGTCCAGCGGGCAGAAATGGGATAGCTAAAGTTGATGCATTTACGGTATGGATACAAGATTGCGCTTTATCTCTATTTTAGGTTAAATCATGATGTGAGTTAAAGTAGCATCATTTACTACATGGATAAAAACAGTGCTTTACCCATGTAATAAAATGATTGCTTTAACTAAATGATATTACGCAAATTTTCCCTGAGCAGGTCTGCCTGACCTTGGGATACGCTTTCCTGATGTGTAGTCATTAATTAAATCACACGGCGTATAGTTACGTTCAATCTCATAGATCTCTTCTGCTGTTAGTCTTGTTTCTAAAGCGGCTAATGCACTATTAAACTGCGCAGTGGTATCTGCCCCCACTAGCATTGAAGAAACCTCTTTTTTAGAAAGAACCCATGCTTGCGCAACCTGAGCAGGTGAACACCCGCGCATAGCAGCCACTCTCGCGACGGATTGGGCAACTTCAAATGACGCTCTGTCATTATACATTTCAGTCGTAAATGTATCAGTTTGGTTACGATTAGATTGAAGATCACTCGTTAATATTCCACGCGCTAATGGACTAAAAACAGACACACCAATGCCCTGGTCTTGGCAGAAAGGCAGCATTTCCCTTTCCTCTTCACGATAAGCACAGTTTAGCTGTAGCTGCATATTAATAGGCTTAGCCCAACCGTTCTTGTCACACACTTGCAATATTTTAGCAAATTGCCATGTGTTCATCGTTGATACACCAATATAGCGAGATTTACCGGAACGAACAATATCATTCATCGCTTCCATTGTTTCTTCAATCGGTGTTTCGGTATCAAAATAATGCAGCATATATAAATCGGTATAATCCATTTTCATACGACCCAAAGAAGCATCAATTGAATCCATAATATGCTTTCTAGAATGACCTGACGCATTAATATCATCACTCATCGCGTAACCCACTTTCGTGGTGATAATTAATTTATCCCGCTGCGCTATCCGATTCAAAACATTACATACAACTTCTTCACCGGCACCTGTTGAATAAAAATCAGCTAAATCAATAAAGTTAACACCATTATCTAAAGCATGACTAATAATAGGTTCACTTTGCTTTTCATCAAAGATCCACGGTTTCCATTCTTTAGAGCCCATATTCATGGTGCCAAGGCACAATCTTGATACTTTAAGTCCTGAATTTCCTAATTTTGTATATTCCATTTTACGTCCTATTTAAATGCTGTTTCTGTTGATGCTAGTGTTTGAACAGTTGGTGACTCTGAAGAAGGCTCTAAAATTGATTTACCATCAACGACCTTAACCATTCTGATTATTTTAATTAACGAAATACCTGCACCAGAAACGATGAGCATGCCTGGTAATCCGGCTAAATTGAACAGCATTTTCACGCCATCGACCCCAATATAACTTGCACTAATCCAGGCAATAAATGCGATTGAGCAACCCCAAGTTGCCTTTACCCACATAGGAGAGGTCATGTGTTCTGCATCCGCGCCCTTAGTGCATAAACTACCAATGGCATCCGTATTAGAATCAGCCGCGGTAATAAATGTGATAAAGCAAACTATGATAAATAAAACACTGACAAATGATGACAATGGATATTGATCAAATAGCACATAGATTACAGACGCAAATCCCGTATCTTGATAAGCTTGATACATGGCGCCATTAAGTAAGTCATCCAAATAAATTGACGTTCCACTAAAGGTACTAAACCAAAAGAATGCAAATAAACAAGGTAAAAATACATTCACGATAATGAATTGACGAACCGTATAACCTCGCGAAATTTTACCTAAAAATAATGATGTTAAAGGTGCCCAAGCAAACCAACTTGCAAAGAATGCAACCGTCCACCAACCAGGCCATTGTGAATTACCAGATGTGCCAGTCATTAAGTTTCGTTGGAAAAATTCGGATAAATAAATACCAAAAGATTCAATCCCTAAAGACATAATATAGCTGCTTGGCCCCAGTAAAAAAATGAACGCAAGCAAACCAAAGTAGAACCAAGTATTGATACGAGATAGAACTTGTATGCCTTTTTGTAGTCCAGATGACGCCGAAAATAAAGCCGAGAAAATAATGATTAACGCAATAATTGCATAAATAAATGGTGACATTGAGATGCCCGCAGTATCACTCAAGCCATCGCCGATAATTAAAATACCAGACGTTAATGTCGCAGACATCCCCATTACCACGGCAAATAATGCTAATCCATCAATAAGCTCCCCCACTGGACCATCGACAATTTTACCCAAGAAAGGACGCAACATCGAACCAATAGAAAATGACATTTTCAGATTATGCAACGCCAGAGCAAAAGCCAAGCTACAAACCGTATAAATGGCATAAGGCGTTATTGTCCAATGCACAAAAATAGTAGACATTGAAAAACGTATTGATGCTGAAGAATGTGGTTCGATATTGAGGAATTCGGGAGGATTATAATAATGCACAATCGGTTCAGCTACCGACCAAAACAAGATCCCCATAGCAATAACCGTTGTCAGAGAAACAGCAAACCACTTAAACGGCGTATAGATAGGTGTTGCTTCCTCACCACCAATTTTCACATTCCCCACCGGGGCAAAAAACATATACGCCACAAGAACAACGCACAACACTGCAGACAACATAAACATCCATGAAAAATTCCCCATAATAAGGTCATTTACTACCGATGTTGTTTGAATAAAGTTTTCCGTATCGAGCAATGTAAAGAATATTGTCACCAGCATACATAAAAATGCGGGGAAAAATGTAATCTTTTTTATCTTATCCATGATATATCCAAATGTTAATAAAGTGTGTACATAATGTATTTTATATATTTATTCAGAAAGTGATTTTTACTCATATAGTCGTGAATAAAAGTGTTCACAAATAATACTCATAACAACGCTCACCAAAAAAATCACAATTTCATTTAATTTACATGGTATATCGCAGAGCAAAATGATCATTAATTTTAGTGACGTTTAACCCTTGTAGTTCAAGAAGTAAAACCTGCGATTACTGGAGGTCATGATGAGATAATACCGCCGTTATGCCATGAGCAATTAGAGGGGGATATTTATCACTTATGTGATCATCTGTGATAGGTAGCGATATAAAAAACTCCGTCATAAATCACAAATTAAAAGAGCATGGTATTGAAAGGCTGAAAATTATAGATGTATCAATATTCCCAAATATCACTTCAAGAAATACCAATGCGCCGACCATAATGGTGGCTGAAAAAGGAAGCGTCGTTAATTTCAGAAATGCCAGCTAAACATTATAAGCATCTCATAATACGATTAAGGCCTATGTACTATTGCACATAGGCCTTAACTATTAGCATGGTGATATTAAGAGTGGTTTATTACCAATATACTATTTAGCGACAGTTTTCTCTGCACGTAATGCATCAGCCGCGTCTTTCAAACTAATGAATAGTTGGCTCATTGTTTCAGCAGATAAAGGTTGTTTGTCTTCACCAAAGAACGCGATTGAGGTATGGCCTTTGATCTCACCAACCTGAATACGGTAATCATCTTCCGCTAATGTCACAGGCGTTACTTTGTTGTTGCTCCAGAACTCGTCAGACTGTTCATCAAAGCTTACTAGCATGGTCGCAGCCAGTTTATCTTCATCTTCAACCGTCATTCCCACTTTGCCTAATACACTTGGTAATAACTTCCAAGCATCATCAAACGGGATATTCAAGGTAATAACAGGATGCTGTTGATCAACAAAATCAATTTTAAGCTTCGACGCTTTTTGTTCTGCTGTTTCTTTGTTATGACCTTCGATACGGTCAACTTCGTAATAAATATTAAGTAGATTTAACATTTGCACTGCAAAACGACGGCTATCGCCTTTACTTAAATTATTATCTACCTTAGTACCTTCTAAACGTTCTTCGTGATCAATCAAGTCCACTTGTAGACCGACAGTTCGCTTACTTTTTGCAGTTAATAACGTGAATTTATAACGTTGCTTCAGTTCGTATTCCGATACTTCTTTAAATTCATCAAACGTCTCTTGGTTAATTAACCAATCCGTTTCTAAGATATGATTAGTCTCATCTAGCTTGGCAATCGCCACTTTTTTATCGGCTAAGAAGTTGGCTAATAATGTCCATACCTGCGCAGAAATATCCTCTTGTGAACTACGGCTATTAAACCAAACCGTCACATTTTTACTGCCTTCTTCAACACGTACTAATGGCGATAACGCCAGTATTTGTACTGGCGAACGAACATCAACAGCAGCACCAACTGGGTAACTATCAGTCCCTTCCGCTAATTCAGGCACGTTATAACGTTGGGTGTATAACGGAGTATCAAGCCCTTGTGCAATCACCATGTCTGGTTGTGTTGTTTGCTTCAAATATTCAAAGTCTTGATTGGCCTGACGTCTTGTATCTGCTCCTGAACAAGCACTGACTAAAATAGCACACGCTAATACGCTGTAATGCTTAGCGGCAGTCAAGCGGTGACCTGTTAATGACATAGTCATAGTATTAATATTCCCTAATTCAAAAATTTATGCATCCGCTGCAAGCGCGAGTGCCGCACTCACTTGAGCATGATATTGCTGGTCTAATTCCATTAACGGTAATCGTAAATTAGCCGTTGTAGCCAAAGATAACTGTTTACACGCCCATTTTACTGGGATTGGGTTTGCTTCGACAAATAAATCTTGGTGTAAACGCATTAACTTATTATTAATTTCAGTCGCTTCTTGGCGCTGTCCTGCTAATGCTAACGTACACATACGGCTCATGGCATCTGCAGCGACATTACTGGTAACAGAAATAACCCCGTTACCGCCTTGCAACATAAACTCACAGCCCGTGGCATCATCACCACTATATAGTAAAAAATCATCCGGAAGGAAGGGTTTAAGCTGAGTTAAACGCATTAAATCACCGGTAGCATCTTTGATACCTATGATAGCATTAAGTTCCGCTAATCTAACGACGATCTGATCACTAATGTCACAACCAGTACGACTCGGTACATTATACAAAATCTGAGGCAAATCACAGGCTTCAGTGATCGCTTTATAATGCTGATATAAACCTTCTTGGGTTGGCTTATTATAATAAGGCGTGACACAAAGTCCGGCAGTTACGCCTAGCTTGTGTAATTCTTGACTCAGCTTAATGGCATTACGGGTGCTATTTGACCCTGAACCAGCAATAATAGCGATTCGGTCTTGAGCTATTTCCACTACTTGCCTTATCACTTCAAGATGCTCATCTTGACTGAAAGTACAAGACTCTCCAGTAGTGCCCAATACAGCTAATGCGGTGGTATTGCTCTGGATATGATATTCAACTAAACCTTGTAAAGAGCAAAGATCGACGTCTCCATTGTCGAGCATAGGAGTGATAAGTGCGACGATATTACCTGTTAACATATTGGCCTTGTTATAACTAACTATAAAACACGTGGCATAGTAATATTAGCAGTCAGTTGCCGCAAGCATATTTTGGCGATATACCTGCCAACATCAATATGCTGGTTGATTAGCTTACAGATTGTTGCATCTTGAAGTTGCTTGGGTATATCATGCTCTACTGGTTACTTACTTTAACTGGCCCGGAATAGAAGGACCTGGAACAAAATGACGCAGAATTTAGTTATCACCGCCCTTGGCAGCAACAGTCCAGGTATCGTCCACAAACTCATTGGTCACGTCAGTAATTGCGGCTGTAATATCGTGGACAGTAAACTGGCTATTTTTGGTAATGAGTTCACCTTGATCATGCTGCTGTCTGGCGAATGGAACGCGATGATCCAACTTGAATCTAGCTTGCCATTAAAGAGTCAAGAACTCGACTTAATTACGATGATGAAACGCACCGAACGTCACGAGCCAATTAACTATGATCATACGATTGAAGTTGAAGTGACGATCCCTGATGCTACCGGCATTATTGAGAAATTTACCTTATTCTTTACCAATAATAATCTTAATTTAGCCGGTCTACGCTCAGAGATATTAACCGATACGGGTAGCGCAGATATACTTAAAGCACACTTTACGTTAAACACGACGTTAGACTGTGATTTAGCTATTTTAGAATCGGAACTCTGCGGACTATGTACAATTTTGAATGCTGAATATCAATTCATAGTCGATAACAAGGTGCTAACTGCTTAACTAAGCATTTTCGACACCATAGTTATAACTCATTACGGTTAATCATGGCGATTAACCGTGGTTAGTTTACCTGCCCAACACACAGCTTTTACTGCCTGTATATCCAACAATACCTGACTTATCACTCGCACAACTCAAGGTATTTAAATAATGTTGCCCTGATATCACAGTATTTTTATGTCCAACCGTTGCCATCAACAAAACACTCAGTAACAATAACGCAAGTAACATCTGCTTTTGCTCTAACATAGCTTCGTCCTTTTTTAACTGCATCCTTAATTTAATATTGAACATTTTGGCTGAAAGCAAAACCTAAAAAACCTAAATAAACCAACAAAACAGAGATTAATAATCAACGATAAAGATAGATAACTTATATTATCCTTCGTATGGAAAAGTATCTTTGTATATCAATAACGGATCAACTTATCATCGATAGCATCCGCCCAGGCTAAAATGCCCCCCGTTAAATTAAATACATGCTGATAACCCTGAGCACTGAACTGCTGACATACTTTCGCAGATCGCCCTCCCAGCTTACAGTGAATCACCAGCACCTGTTCTGTATCGAATTCAGCCATATGCTCAGCGATCTGCGCCATAGGGATATGCTGACTCTCCGTTATCTTACAAATTTCACGTTCATAAGGCTCTCGCACATCGATTAATACTAAGGATTCGTTAGTATCCAACCACTGCTTTAATTCCTGTGGGCTAATGTCCTGATAACTGCTTGGTTCACTGCTGGTTGTAAGCCCACAAAATTGCTGATAATCAACCAATGCATGGATTGATGCCTGCTTACCACACAAAGGGCAATCCGGATTTTTTTCAATCTGTAGATATTCAAATTCCATTTGCAGGGCATCATATAACAGTAACTTTCCGGATAAGCTATCACCCATTTTTGTTAGCATTTTAATCGCTTCGGTGGCCTGAATTGAAGCGATAATCGCCGGTAATACCCCAAGCACGCCACCTTCGGCACAAGAAGGCACTAGCCCAGGCGGCGGTGGGGTTGGATAAAGACAACGATAACAGGGCCCTTGCTGATAATTAAACACAGTTGCCTGGCCGTCAAAGCGAAAAATACTGCCGTAGATATTCGGCTTATTCAGTAATACACAAGCATCATTAACCAGATAACGCGTCGGAAAATTATCAGTACCATCAATCACCAGATCATAGGGTTCAAACAACTGCATGGCATTGGCACTGGTCAGTAGTTCGGCATAACAACTAATTTTAATATAAGGATTAAGTTGACGCAGACGCGCTGCGGCGCAATCAACTTTGGGCTTGCCGATATCATCGACGGTATATAAGACTTGCCGTTGCAAGTTAGATTCGTCGACCACGTCATTATCCACTATGCCTAAATGACCAACCCCCGCCGCTGCAAGATACAAAGCCAGCGGACAACCTAATCCACCCGCTCCGATAATTAAAATACTGGCTGATTTTAGCGACTCTTGTCCAGCAACCCCCATTTCAGGCAACATGATATGACGGCTATAACGACTCAACTCTAAAGCAGACAAACGGCTGTCACTGCCACCCGCAATTGCCGGCACGATACGTAGTTCACTACCTTGGTGTAATCCGGTATTTAATCCTTGCTGCTGACGAATATCGACCTTGTCGTGAAATAGATTAACGAAATTACGTAGCTGCCCGTTTTCATCCATGATTTGTAATTTCAAATCTGGATACAAACTAAATAGCTGTTCAAGTGCCGTCGCTACACTATCGGCGTGAACATCTACGGCACTGCTATTATCGGTAAAACGTCGTAACGGGGATGGAATTTTTAGCGTTACTGTCATCATATTAATCTCCCGGATTAATAACTTCCTGATGGAATACACTGCGATCATCGCTCAATTGCCACGATCGATAACTGCGTACCTGGCCCGCAAACACAGCAATAATGATGTAACTGATCCCAGGCCAAGCATGTAGCCGATCAAATTCAGAAGGAAGGTCAGGATGATCAGGGTGAGAATGGACAATGCTAATGATGCTTTGTCCGTTGGCATCGGCCGTATCTTCGGCTAACTGGTAGGCCATAGGATCAATAAGAAAACGCCGCTGTTGATTGTGGCCGTGATCATTATCACAGGGAATATAATAATCGCCCTTAGCCATATCACCTGCATATGAACCGATAATAAAACCACAGCTTTCATTAGGAAAACAAGATTCAGCCTGATCCAGCATGGCAGACCTGATCGCATCATTAATCTCAATCGTCATGATTGCCATAATCCCGTACTGAAATAACGTTCACCACTGTCACACATTAAGGTGGTCACCACACCTTCTGACAGTTCAGCCATTAATTTACAGCAGCCAGCAAGGTAGGCACCCGAAGATTGGCCGACAAAGTAACCTCGACCAGCCATAGTCAGGCACATGCTTTTAGCTTCATCAGCGCTAACATCAAGCCAGCGGTCAACCAAAGAGGCATCAAAAATTTTCGGTAAGATATCTTCTTTTTCGCCCAAAGGTTTCAGGCCTTCAATACCCGGCCAACGTTCAGGGCGAATGCCCACGATAACGACCGCCGGATACTCGGCTTTTAATCGCCTCGCGATCCCTGTTAAGGAACCGCCAGTGCCAACGCCACACACAAAATGGGTGATGGGACCTAACACTTGTGCAATGAGCTCCGCGCCCGTGCCGTGGTAATGCGCAAGCACATTTGCTTGATTACTGTATTGGTCGGCAAAGAAATATTTATCTGGCGAGTTGGCATATAACTCATGCACATGACGAATGGCTTGATCGTAGCCCTCTAACGCATCGGTCTCAATCAACTGCGCACCGTGGGCTCGCAGGCGCATTTTTCTTTCATTGCTGGCATTCTCGGGGATCACGATGTTGACCGCATAACCGAGGGCTGCACCAATCATGCTATAAGAAATGCCGGCATTACCGCTACTGGAATCGAGAATTGTTTTACCAGGCAGTAACAGGCCGTCTTCAATAGCCCGCGTCAGGATCTGTTTTACCGAACGGTCTTTAAGTGAACCACCGGGATTCATCCACTCGGCTTTAGCAAACAAACTGACACGCTCAGGCTGTGGGCTCAGAAAGCTCAGATTAATTAACGGCGTATGACCAATTAAATCTAGCAGTTCCATGGCGTTCTCGAATAACGTATTTAACGTCAACGTTATCTGTATAAAATAATGTTTATAAGTAGGAGGTAGTATAGTTGACGAAAGCCCTAAGAACAAAAAACGCGACAACGAACACTATATCGAATAAATATAATCTAATACTTCACGCTTCTTAGGCCCTTGAATACGCCACTGCATGACCAGACTGTCGGGCTGTAATACAAACGAGGCATCGTAATTATCTGCCGCACATTGATGTGACTGGCGCGTAACTAATTCACCTTGGCCATTTTCGACAATATCGAACAAAAATACCGGTTTATCCCAACCAAATCGAAGATGGGTCAAACGAATATGATCATCTTCGAATTGCCACAAATATTGATTATGCATTGGCACTTTACGGTCGGCTGAGACGTAATAATCTCCGCGTTCGATAGTTTCGACAATGGCACCGGATCTTGGCTCATCCGCATTATAATCATGAGCACTGGCGCGGCGTTTAATTAAGCCCTGCCCTTCCCCCTGCCAACCAGTGACAGAGTCGTTGTTCGTATTGACCTTGAAACTAAATCTGTTCAAACGATTAAGCAAAAACCACAAGTCAGTCAATGTTTGCACTGTCATCTCCTTAACTAATATTTAACTAGCATTTAAATACTAGTTATCACTATTTTATTCATGATCTATCGATGTACTGAGCCTATTAATATCTATTACTAATAGCCCCTTGTCGAGATGCAAAAACTCCCGCACAATAGTCACATACGATTTATTCTTCATTTATTAGACATCTATTAACAGTTAGGACTATACCCATGCAAACTTTAAAGTCTGGTGATAAAGCACCATCGTTTACTCTGCTAAACCAACATAATGAAAGCATTTCTCTTGATTCATTAGCAGGTAAAAAAGTCTTAGCTTATTTCTATCCAAAAGCCATGACACCAGGTTGTACAACACAGGCGCAACAACTACGTGATCATATCACAGCATTAACTGAGTTAAATGTAGTCGTACTTGGCATCAGCCCAGATGAAGTGGTTCGCCTGACTAAATTTGCGGTACGTGATGAATTAAACTTTAGCCTACTTTCAGACCCAGACCACGCAGTAGCAGACGAGTTCGGCATCTGGGGCCTGAAAAAATTCATGGGTAAGGAATACGATGGTATCCACCGTCTGTCTTTCTTAATCGATGAGCAAGGTGTAGTCGAGCATGTATTCACTTCAGCATCGCTTAAAGCAGTGCCGTTAGAAGGGGAATACAGCAAGTTTAAGACTAAAGATCACCACCAAGTAGTATTGGATTATTTAGCAGCTAAATAAGCGGTTAATTTAGTTTCTTATTAGTTGTGAGAACAATACAAAGCCAGCATAATTTGAGCCTGTAATTACTCAAGTTTGTTGGCTTTTTTTGTTTTGAAAAAATGATTAGAGCCGGGGGAATTGAAGCGCGATTAAATCCAGTCATATAGGTATGTTTAAAATATAAATGATACCTTTCTTATTGAATCAACTATTTGTGATATCGAAATACAGCCGCCATTTTGCCGCTAATGCTTTTCATTTAATGGAGGTTAACACTCTGATTGACAAACTCTGTATTCATTTGAATAAAGGGCTTTAGAGACCCGTTATGCACATGTGGCTTCACTTCTTAATTTGTGGCCACATTATGGCCCCTGCTGTTCTTTCGCCTTCTCAACGAGCCTTTCCATTTGGATTACAAGCTGCTCAATTTCTTGCTGCCCATTTTCAGATTCTGCTAATTTTTTTTCAAAATCACAAAGCATCAACTTGATGGCAC
>Ga0209292_1003071_pt1 | contig 18626 bp, 12 predicted proteins | sample GOMGulsemesocosm_2_FD_184634 | JGI IMG/M metagenome (GOLD analysis project Ga0209292, IMG submission 184634) | Methane-oxidizing microbial communities from mesocosms in the Gulf of Mexico - GOM9C Gulf of Mexico (SPAdes) (version 2) | ecosystem: Environmental > Aquatic > Marine > Cold seeps... | reverse complement strand
TAGCGATGAGTTTGATCAAAGCTTTAAAACCTGTATCAATCAAATAGAAGCTGATCGCTGGGATAAAGTACGCTCGCCCAATGAACACGAGCGTAAAGTTACCGCGTTAATGCGTTTAACCCTAGTAGAAGGCAGCTATAAAGCGCGCAGTGGTGGCCCAACGGAAGAGCCGGAAGATATGGCATTGCCCGTTAAGCATGGCGTAGCCGCTATTTGTCCTTTTCATCCATAGCACCGAGTTTATTAGTCTTTATTTTTTAGGGACAGAGAGTAATAGAATAACTCACTGTCCTTTGCATTCGCTTCTCAATTCATGCGGTGAATATTAAAATATATCCCAATGCTCAACAATTTTGTTGATATTGTTATCTACCCGCCAGAGATCAACTACGTCGGCATCAGCTCTAAAGGTCCAAACTAGATCGTTTTCGGCTAAGGTCATAAAAATCGCAACACTCGATGGTGCTGAACCGCCAGCGACAAAATTTCTCAAGCCACTGCGTCCATCAGGCACATAAGGATTATGTTGCAAATAATTTTCATCGACCAATTCATCAATCAAAGTAACATTTTGGTTATTAAAAGCATCGACATAAAAATCGGCGACTAAGGTTTTATTTTGCTCTTCAATGGTCGAGTCATCATTTGCAAAGGTGGCATTATAGTCATACAAATCACTAAATACTGAATTACCGCTGGCGGTATTAGCAGTACGAGATAATGAATAGTCCCAATGCTCAATAATTTGACCTTCTACCAATTGATATAAGTCGACTTTAGCGCTACCGGTAAATTCATCCTCTGCTGTCTCTGAAAAATGCCAATGCACAGCGACATAATTACCATCGGCGACAATGTGTTTAACGGTGGCAATATGACTCGGGTTAGCGGTTGTCAAAGCGGTATAAAAGTCGGCACTTTGTTGACGGATAACCTCATGGAATAAATAGTCTATCGAGCCGATGGTATTACCATTGATCACATCACTATAAATTTGTTTTACTATAAGCTTATTAACAAATTCACAACCGACATTATCGCAGGCGGTAGTGCCTTTTTCACCGGTTGTTCCTGTTTCCCCTGTGGCGCCTGTTGAGCCAGTGGCACCTGTTGCCCCGGTAGGTCCTGTATCGCCAGTTACACACGCAGAGATATTGAATACCGCCACAAAAACAACCAAAATGCTTAATTTATTCATTTAAATTCCTTCACTTATTATCTGTTGATTAATTATTATTCATGTGATTTTCTATCGATTTAAAACGAGAGAGATACTGTGGTAAATTACAATGCAGTGGTATATGAGAATTCTAAAGAAATAGTATTATTTTTATTTTAAATTAAATCAAAGGGATAGATATTGTTAATTGATTTTGAATATGAAAAATTTACGTTTGTAGATTTCGTGGTTGACCCTCAAGCCAATCTATTAATAAAAAAAGGCAGAGAAAAGCGTATAGAAAGCAAAGCAATGTCGTTGTTAATTTTATTAGCAAGTGATGCTGGGAAGGTGATTACCCGCAAGCAACTATTAACCAGCATTTGGCCAAACGTTGTGGTGGGCGATGAAGTTATTTCTCAGCTTGTTTATTCATTACGTAATGCCCTCGGCGATGATGCTAAAAACCCGCAATATATCGAAACCATTCCTAAAAAAGGTTATCGATTTATCGCTGAGGTAAAAGGCGTAGAGTCCACAAAAAATATTCTTCAGCCGGCTGAAAAAATAATAGCTCTAAGAGATAAAAAACCTCAATCTAAGGTTAATACAAAATTGCTTTTAAGCGGTTGCCTTTTGCTGATGCTAGCGCTTGTCATCATTTGGTCTACTGGGCGAGGCGTTTTACAAAGCAATGATATTAACTTTGTCATTGAAAATGTATTGCCGGTAACACAAGAAACCGGTGTTGAAGGCGACTTTGCATTTCATAAAAATCACAATAAGATGGTGTATGTTAGTGCGACTGAAGAAGGAGTAGATTTATTTTTAAAAGCTTTAGGCACAAGTCACTCACAAAGGCTCACTGATGATACTTGGAAGGAATATTCGCCACTCTGGTTAGACGCACAAACGCTTCTTTATATTCGTTGGCAATTAGGACAACATCAAATTATTCGTCATCGGTTACAACAGGAGGCTGAAATACTTTATCAGTCGACTAACCGTATCAGCAATTTAGCCATTAATTCAGCCACCCCCAATGAGCTTACTTTCATTGAATATGACTATTACCGTCATAATAGATTAACCGAATTAAAAGTATTAAATTTGCTAGATAATAAAGCTTATTATCTACATGATTCATTGCTTAATTTACCCAGTGAGATACATCATCCAATATACTCTCTTGACGGTAAGATATTATTCTTCTTCGATAATACCGATAAAATACAGCAAATAGTTTCGTTAAATATTAACAGTAATCAATATACTACAATCACTAATCGATTTACTTCGGTGGCACACATCTCATTAATTGATCGCGATCATTTACTCGTTTCTGCTCAATTGGCGGCAACAAAAGGAGTCTGGAAACTCAGCCTCAATGACAATACCATTACCAGTATATTTCCAAGCACGGGTGGACAAAAAGTTGTTCGTGCAGCGCTTAAAGACGGTCAGTTATATTACGCGACCCATAAAACATCAAGAAATCTGATGATCGCCAATATCAATACAAAAACGATTGATAGACTTGAAAATTTAAATAGTGGCGCTAATGAATCTTCGGGTATTTTTTCAAAAGATAATCAGACCATATATTTTGTTTCTAACCGTACTGGCTACTATGAACTTTGGAAATATGATGACAAAGATAAACAGGCGACAATAATCAGTAAAATAAATGCAGACTTCATTTATAGACCTCTTTTGTCGCATGATGAAAATTATCTTGCGGTTGTCTATCAAAAAGAAAAATTAACCTTGGCGATAATTTCTGTCGCTACCGGTCTACCTATCAGTCAAACGAGTATTCCTAGCATAAAATTTCCTTTAGCTTGGAGTAGAGACGATAAAAGTTTATATATTAGTGAACACAAAGGACAAGTGAATATTTATCAGTACGGCCGAGATACATTACAGCCTAGTTTAATACAACAAAGGGCAGGCCTTTTTGCACAAGAGAGTAACGATGGTAAAACACTGACATTGTTCGATTATAATGTTGGCGGGTTAATTAATAGGGATATGATTAATAACGATATAAAACAGTTTAACAACGCTATATCGAACTTAAGTTATTTGGCTCCCGGTCAGTTAAAAGTCATTGGGTCGTCTATCTTTACCGTAAAACACGATGGGCCATTGAGGCAGTTACAGAAATATCCGTTAATGAATACTGCCGACAATGATGAAGGTACTCTGTTAATGAAGTTACCCAATGGCTCTTCGGTCACTGATTTTAATACCAAGGGGACTCAAGCTATATTCACCAGTAGCACTTCGCCCCATGGGGATATTATGAAAATAGTATTAAGTCAGTAATGTACAGGGTTAATATTACGGAACTTAGCATCAACGTTGAAGTGCAACAATAGACACTATAGTAGCGTTCAGCTATGTCCGGCTTAGTTGTGAATTAATGTAAGCGTTAAGTAATGCAAACGTTCAGGGGTTGTGTGTGAAAGTAGCTTGGCACGGTAAAGCACTTTTCGAGCGTTACCAAAGAGCCATGGCGTTAATATCGTGCTTAGGCGAAGAGACAGTGGTGATATTATTCACGACAATGTTAATATCCATTATCTTGTTCAATAACTTAGGTTGTCATGGATACATTAGCCGGTATTAAAACCGTTATCGCCGTGGTAGAAACCGGCTCTTTTACCGCAGCAGGTGAAAAGCTTGCGATGTCAAAAGGTTTAGTCAGTAAATATATTCGCGAAGTGGAAAGCCAGTTAAATATTCGTTTATTTAATCGTAATACTCGAAAAATATCGTTAACCGACGCGGGTAATAACTATTATCGGCACGCGTTGAAATTAGTCGAAAGCTATAACGTGATGATTGATGATGTGGCTATTCAACAATCAAGTCCTAGCGGTTTATTACGTATTAGCTCACCGGTGGCCTTTGGTGAACATGTTATGGCTGAGCTACTACCTGAATTTTCAGTATTATATCCTGATCTCAACATTGACTTAGTGATCAATAATCGCGCCGTCTATATGCTAGAAGAAGATATAGATATTCGGATAAAAAGCGGTCAAGTTGATGATTCAAATATGATTGCTCGTCCATTATGTCAATGGCCATTAATATTTTGTACCACAGAAAATTATATCAAGGCCCATGGTCTACCAGTAAAACCTGAACAGTTAACTCAGCATCAGTGTGTTATTGACAGTAATTTAAAAAGCGGCCAGCACTGGACCTTTTTGTCTGCGACGGGTGAGCAACAAATCGTATTAGTACAATCAAACCTTGCTAGCAATAATCCTCAAGCGGTAGTGAATATGGTTAAAGCTGGAGGAGGTATTGGTTTAGTGGCGCGTACTTCGGTTAAAAAGGAGTTGAAAAAGGGCCAGTTAATCGAGCTGTTTACAGACTATCAAGCGTTAATGCTCGATATTTTCTTGATCTACCCACACCGAAAACATATCCCTAAGAAAGTACAATGTTTTATTGATTTTATGATGCAAAAATTCAATTGATCCACAGTAACTAGAGATACCCATGCCATTGTCTACAATTGGTTAACTGTGCGTTTACGCTAGCGCTATTTCATTCTATTACCTGTCTCTATAAGCTATCGCTGTTCATTGGGTAAGCTCTGTCGGCAATGTTAGCTGTGGTAATTATAAAGGTGTAGAAGGAACAAAACATGAACGAATACATCCGTAGGTTTTGGTTAACTAGCTTAATCGTATTTAGCTGTGGTATTAATACGGCCAATGCAGCGAGCACTAATGTCGCAGGCACTAATACCACAGAGACTAATACCGCTGTAACGAATACAACTATTGGGACTTGGCTAACCGATAGCATCATTAAACGTTATCAACCTACCATCGACGTGTTAACGCATCACGGCTGGGATCATTCAAACAGCATTGTTATGCATGGTATGGAGAAAATATATTACCGTAGTCATGATAAAACCTATCTTACTTATGTTGCCATAAAACCTATTACTGTGCCTCGTAAAGAAATAAAACAATATTCGCATGGTTATGTAGGGGTACTGATGGCAACATCGGTGATGGAAACGTATTAATCATGATGATATTTTTCAGTAAGCAATGGAGAAAGTTAACCTTTAAGTAGCTAAGTAGCTAAGTAGCTAAGTAGCTAAGTAGCTAAGTAGCTAAGTAGATGGTTGCATTTATAACACCAAACACCACCTTCACAGCATAGTGGTATGGTTAAATACGAATAGGAGAAGTTGAAAAAATGACGAGTATAGCGATAATCGGCCCCGGAGCTATCGGTGGCACACTTGCAGCGTGGCTTTCAAAAAACTCAGCGAACCAAGTATCTATTTGTGCGCGAACCGCATTTGAACAGCTAGTGCTTGATACTCCGTTTGGTACTATCAATTCCTCGCCTACTATTTATACCAAGCCAGAGGAAACACAACCAGTTGACTGGGTGATTGTGGCAACCAAAACCTATCAGGTTGTGTCGATAATTCCTTGGCTTAATAAACTTTGCTATTCAGGAACACGTGTAGCAGTGGTGCAAAACGGAGTAGAGCACATGAGTTGCTTAGCGGGGAGTTTTCCTCCAGAGCGCACGGTGCCTGTTGTTATCGATTGTCCGGCGATGCGTTCGGCGCCCGGTCGCATCAAGCAACTTGGGCCTATAGACCTTGCTTTGCCCGATGATCAACATTCCTTGGATTTTGCCGCTTTATTTGACCATGAAACGATTACGGTGCGTCATTTGAAAAATTGGCAAACGGCAGCCTGGACTAAGCTTTGCACCAATGCCTCTGGTGCGGTCTGTGCATTGACTGATCAGCAAGCTAATATAGCGAAAAACCCTATTGCCGCCCGTATTATGGAATCTTTAATTCGCGAAGTAATAGCCGTTGGCAGAGCGGAAGGTGCTGAAATCGATGATACTATTGTTGAGACAATTATCGCGAGTCAATCATCTGCACCCGATGGTGCAACAAATTCTATCCATGGCGATCTCATCGCTAAAAATCCAATGGAATGGTCGGCTCGTAATGGCATAGTCGCTAAGCTTGGCGAAAAACATGGCATAGCCACCCCTTATAATCAGATGGCCGCCGATATCCTTCAATTAATCGAAAAAAGCTATGGGAATTAAAGGTAAATATTTATTTCAGGAAATGCGACAGAGCTAATGACTCGAGCGCAGCTATTGGCGCTATGCCAGTGATAAGCCGACTATCCATTTAACACCAAGCAGTGAACATAGTGACGGTTATGGGCTGGATCATATTGCTTTGAATTGTTCCGTGTAAATGTCTAAGCAGAACTAACCTCGTTAAATTAAAAAGTTAATGATTTTATTATATAATTCATAATTTTTACTACAATTAAAACTTATGAATATATTTTACTTAACTATGGATGGTGATCATTGATGAAATTTTTAAGAACGTTAATCTTTAGTATAACTTTATTGAGTACCACTTTTTCTCAAGCGGCTTTTATCACGTTAAATGAAGCGGGCATGGATAGTGTCTTTGGGGTGTCCGGTTTAGAAATAGACATAAGATACAGCGCGCCAACAGAGCTAGTTTTTCCTAGCTTTTTAGATTTATCTGCGGGGACTGAAGTAACTCACTTGTTCAGTTATCATAGAGGCTCACCAATCGATGTTAATATATATTTTGTTGATACCATTAGTGCATGTGGATTAAGTACGGGTAATCATATTGTCGGTTGTGGTGAAACCCCAGGTAATGATTTTGTGGTCGAATCAAGTTTTGCCGCGGGTAACTTTGGGATAGAGTTAATGGCGCATGAACTGGGGCATAATCTTGGTTTAGATCATTTAGCGGGTAAAAACTTAATGAATGGATATCTTAACCATAGAACGTTTATCACCCAAGGGCAAAAAGACGCTATTTTGGAGCCTTCATTTGGTAGTTCGTTGCCATTTGGGAGTCCGCTAGTACAAATGGATCAGTTAGGCGCTTTGTTTATAAATATTAATCCGGTATTAGTTGTCGCAACAGCTACAATAGCAAAAGTTTCTGAGCCAAGTACCTTAATAATAGTATTAGGCGGGATAGTTTTGTTGTTAACAACTCGTAATAAAAAATATTAACAATATAGCTACGGCAGATATGTTAACGACCAGCGTATATTTTATTCAAATAGCTTTATGAAACTAATAAGTCAATAAGCTGAACATAAGTGTAAATTTATGTGGGTTAATGCAGGTTATGCTCAGTTTTGTTCTCACCAGTTGATGTGAATAAAGAACCAGCCCTATGCCTGATACATCTGGTCAAAGTTTGGAATATTATTTTCCCAAATAGGCGTTTCTTTACCAATGTAATCGCGTACCGCATCAAAAAATAACCGGGTTCTTACGGGTAAGTCGCGATGAGGGTAAATAGCGTACATTGCATTGTAATCTGACAGGTTGACTTGAGGGAGTAGGGGGATTAAGTCACCCTTTGTTACTTCATCGCCAATGATAAAGGCGGGCACAACCACATAGGCACTCCCTGATAGTGCCTTGAGCAGTAACACTTCGCCATCATTCGCACGAAAAACACTATTAATGGGCTGTTCACTGGCAATGCCTTCTTTATTGATATAATCAATACTTGTGATCCTAACGCTTCTACTGGCGTAGCTCGCTGCGGGGAGATCGCCTAATGCTTCAATAGATTGTGGCATGCCATAGGTATTGATAAATTCAGGTGCGGCTAAAATGGCCAGACGATTACGCGCTATTTTCCGGGCAATTAAGGTTGAGTCTTTTAATTCACCCACCCTAAAAGCTAAGTCTACGCCTTCGGCGACAATATCGACCACACGATCTTCAAGTACCAGCTCTATTTCCACCTGAGGAAAACGCTTTTGAAAATCATTAATAACCGGTTGTAGGTAGCGTTTGGCTATAATAAGAGAGGCAGCAATCTTCAGGGTACCGCGTGGCTCTAGATGGTAATTCTCTGCGAGGCGAATGGTTTCATTAAGTAACGCTCGTAATTCCCGCGCTTTTTTTATCATCTCAGCACCGGCAGCGGTAAGTGAAATAGAGCGAGTCGTTCTGTTTAATAATCGTATTGAAAGCTCATCTTCTAGCTTAGTAATTTGCTTGGAGATCACCGAGCGATCGATATTTCGGCTTTGTGCAGCCTGTGCGAAAGAGCCGCCTTCCACTACATCTAAGAGCATCAGCAACCGGCTAGTGGTATCCATAATATTTCCTGAATTGTCTTTAATGACATCAACTTACTTATTGGTGCTATTTTAGCATTAATGTATGTATAAATTAAGGGTGTTTAAGCATTAATCTTTTAGGTAATATGCCGCTATTATTTTAAGGAAACGCCATTATGACTAAACATTTTATCTTATCAGCAGTCGCTTCGCTTAGTATCGCCTTATCGGGTTGTGCTGACGAAACCGTATCAGCACCCGTTCAACAAGCATTTCAGCCTATTGATGTGGCACAAGTTATCGTTAAACCCGTACAAAGTTGGCATATTTATACCACGCGTTTAGAGTCCCCTGAAAAAGTCGCATTGAAACCGCGCGTTTCAGGGGTAATTGATCATATTGGCTTTGTCGAAGGTGATGAAGTGAGTAAAGGCGATTTGTTATTTCAATTAGATCAACGACCATTTGCCGCGGTAGTAGCAAGTTTGCAGGCACAAGTGTTATCAGCACAAGCAGCCTTAAATCAGGCAAATAGTGAAGCTAAACGCGCCAAACGATTAACCGAACGAAACGCTATTTCTACCGAACAAGCGGAATCTAGGTTATCAACCCTACGTCAACGTGAAGCCCAACTAGCTGCTTTACAAGCACAGTTAACCTCTGCTGAGCTTGATGTTGAATTTACGACAATACGCTCGCCAATAAATGGCGTTATTTCACGTGCCAATATCACACGTGGTAATAACGTACTTGCTGGCGACAGTGTATTAACGTCGATTGTTTCAAATCATCAAATGTATGCGTATTTTGATATTGATGAACGCACTTGGAATAGTGATTTTGCTCAGGTAACAGCAAAGAGTAAACAGCAAGTGCTAATGAAAAAAATTGGTGAACAGCAGTTCTCAAACCAAGGTCACATCAACTTTATTGATAATGAAATTAATCCCTCAACAGGTACCTTACGGGTTCGTGCTGTGTTTGAACAGTCAACTATTGAAGCAAGTACGGCACTACGTTCAGGCGCTTTTGCGCGTATTAAGCTTGCTGCGAATGATGCGACCGAGCAGATAATAGTACCGGAAAGAGCCATTGGTACTGATTTGAATAATCGTTTTATTTTAACCTTAGGTGAAAATAATATCTTAGCGTATAAGCTAGTTAAAGTGGGTGAGCGTTATGGCAAACTACGCGCTATTACCTCGGGGTTAAGTGCTGGCGATATTATTGCGGTAAATGGTCCTGCACGCGTTGGCCCCGGTATGCCGGTAGCGCCAAATGAAGTCACCATAGACACGACTGATGTTGCATTTACTATGCAAGCAGTGAACAGCACCAGCTTAGTTGCTAAACACTAGAGACTTATCATGAACTTTTCACACTTTTTTATTCAGCGGCCGATCTTTGCCGCCGTATTATCGCTGATTATATTAATTGGCGGTGGTATCTCATTATTTCAATTACCGGTCAGCGAATACCCTGAAGTAGTGCCACCCACGGTTGTGGTTACCGCCAGTTACCCGGGCGCGAATCCTACAGTTATTGCGCAAACCGTGGCGACGCCCTTAGAGCAGGAAATTAACGGTACTGAAAACATGCTCTATATGTTTTCACAAGCAACCAGCGATGGTCGAATGACCTTAACGGTAACTTTTGCTTTAGGTACGGATCTTGACCGTGCGCAAGTACAAGTGCAAAACCGAGTGAACAGTGCGGTGCCACGTTTACCGCAAGAAGTACAACGACTAGGGGTAGTTGCTGAAAAATCATCACCTGATTTAACTATGGTGGTACATTTATATTCACCTGAAAAAACACATGATACGGCGTATTTATCTAACTATGCTGACCTCTATGTTAAAGACCAAATAGCGCGTTTAAGCGGTGTTGGTGATGTACAACTTTTTGGTGGTGGCCAATATTCAATGCGAGTGTGGTTAAACCCTGATGCCTTATCGGCACTTGAATTAACCGCTTCAGAAGTGATCACCGCACTACGTACCCAAAACCAACAAGTAGCAGCGGGTAGTTTAGGCGCACAACCTGCGGCTAACGATAGTCAATTTCAAATTTTGTTAAATGTGAAAGGCCGTTTAGATAATATTGAAGAGTTTGAACAAGTTATTATTAAAGTGGGCGAACAAGGACAATTAATTCGTTTAAAAGACGTTGCTCGTGTTGAACTTGGACAAAATAACTATGCTCTACGTGCGATGTTAGATGGCCAACCCGCATTAGCGATGCCTATTTTTCAACGCCCAGGCTCTAATGCCATTGAATTGTCTGATCAAGTACGTGAAACCATGGCTCGGTTATCGAAAAGCTTCCCTGTAGGCGTAGAATACGACATTGTTTACGATCCAACTATTTTTGTACGTGACTCTATCGATGCTGTTATTGCGACCTTACTTGAAGCCATTGCCTTAGTGGTGATTGTTGTGGTGTTGTTTTTACAAACATGGCGCGCTTCTATTATTCCACTGATTGCTGTACCCGTTTCTTTGATTGGTACTTTTGCGGTCATGCAGTGGTTAGGCGTATCCATTAACACGTTATCATTGTTTGGTTTAGTACTTGCGATAGGTATTGTGGTCGATGATGCGATTGTTGTTGTTGAAAATGTTGAACGTAATATCGAAAAAGGTTTATCACCACTTGAAGCAACACGTGTGGCTATGACCGAAGTTACCGGTCCTATTATTGCGATTGCTTTAGTATTATTAGCGGTATTTATTCCTACTGCATTTATTTCAGGGTTGTCAGGACAATTTTATAAACAATTTGCCTTAACCATTACTATCTCAACGGTTATTTCAGCGTTTAACTCATTAACGTTATCACCGGCATTATCGGCATTACTGCTTAAATCTCATGATGCCAAACCAGATCGTTTAACCCGAGTATTGAATAAAATATTTGGTCGTTGGTTATTTGCACCATTCAATCGTTTATTTGATCGCGGTGCCAAGGGCTACCAAAAGTTAGTAAAAAAACTAATCCGTATGAGCGCTATTGTTATGGTGGCTTACATTGCTTTAGTGGGCGGTACGCTTAAATTGTTTGATACCGTACCCGGTGGCTTTATTCCAGCACAAGATAAACAATATTTAGTGGCTATTGCACAACTGCCTGATGCCTCTAGTTTAGATCGCACACAAGCGGTAGTGATGGAAATGGAAAAGATTGCCCTGCAAGTACCGGGTGTTACCCATACGGTAACCTTTCCAGGTTTATCGGTAAATGGTTTCACTAACAGCCCTAACAGCGGTATTGTTTTTGTAACCTTAGATGATTTTGCTAACCGTCAAGATGCAAGTTTGTCTGCGGGTGCCATTGCGATGGCGCTTAACCAGAAATTTGTCACGATTGATGAAGCGTTTGTTGCCGTATTTCCACCACCGCCCATTCAAGGTTTAGGCACTACCGGTGGTTTCAAACTACAAATTGAAGATCGTGATAACAAGGGCTTTGAAGCATTATTTAATAGCCTACAAACGATTATTGGGAAAGCACAGCAAGATCCTGCACTAATGGGATTATACTCAAGTTTCCGTATTCAAGTACCACAAATGGATATTGATATTGACCGTGAGCAAGCCTTAATTCAAGGGATTGGGCTTGATGAAGTGTTCAATGCCTTGCAAATATATTTAGGCTCAGTGTACGTAAATGATTTCAACTTATTTGGTCGTACCTACCAAGTTAATGCACAAGCCGATGCGGATTTTCGTAAAGATCCACAGCAAATTTTAAACCTTAAGGTGCGTAATCGCCAAGGTAACATGGTGCCATTAGGCTCAGTGTTAACCGTAACGCCAACCACAGGCCCTGATCGTGTAATGCATTATAACGGTTATCCAAGTGCCGAGCTAAACGGTAGTCCGGCGCCAGGTTATAGCTCAAATCAAGCACAACAAGCGATTGAGTTAATTTTAGCGGATAATTTACCAACAGGCATTGCCTATGAATGGACCGATGTAACCTTTCAGCAAATTATTGCAGGTAATACTATGGTGTACGTATTCCCGTTAGTAGTCTTACTGGTATTTATGGTGTTGGCTGCCCAGTATGAAAGCTTACGTTTACCGCTGGCGATTATTTTGATTGTACCAATGACCATCTTTTCAGCTTTATTAGGAGTGTGGTTAGTGGGCTCAGATAATAATATTTTCACCCAAATCGCGTTAATTGTTTTGGTGGCACTGGCCTCTAAAAATGCCATATTAATGGTGGAGTTTGCGAAAGACCAAAATCAGCAAGGCTTATCGAATTTTGACGCTATTATCGCAGCGTGTCGTATGCGTTTACGTCCAATCTTAATGACGTCTATTGCTTTTACTGCCGGTGTTATTCCGCTGGTATTAGCAACGGGGGCAGGGGCTGAAATGCGTCATGCGATGGGTAACGCGGTATTTTCAGGCATGATAGGTGTCACTATTTTTGGCTTATTATTTACGCCGGTATTTTATATGTTAGTGACTAGCCGTAAAACGAATACAACTGAGCACAGCAAAGTGCCAACAATAGAGGCACGCTAATATGACAACGTTAACTAAGCTAGTGACACTAACTAACATAGCGACATCAACAACGACAATGAATAGCGTGGTTGTTACTGGTCGCAAAAAAATAGCACTAAGCCTTGCAGCAATATTGGGGACATTAGTGATCTCTGGCTGTGCTGGCGGTATTGATGAGCAAGCTTATTTACAGCACCAACAACAGCAGTTGCAAACATTCATTACTAAGGCTGAAACGCTAGAGGTGTTAACAGCGCAACAAGCACAGCAAACACTGGTGCAAACGAGTGGCAGTGAAAATAATTGGTGGCAGCAATTTAATTCAGTGCAGTTAAACCAATTAGTCACTGACGCATTAACGAACAACTACGATTTGAAAACCAGTCAGTTAACCTTACAAAGTGCACTTGCCAGCATCGGCGTACAAGAGGCTCAATACTTGCCGCAAGGCGGAGTTGAGTTATCGAGTACGCGTAGCAGTGCTGATAAGGTTATTAGTCGACAATCTAGTAGCAATATCTCACTAAATTGGCAGTTGGATTTATTTGGTCGTTTGAGCGCGTTAGTTGATGCTGCACAAGCATCAGCGTTAGCGCAAGTTGAGCAAAGTCGGTTATTACAAATAGAAGTAATTTCATCGGTAGTAAAGGGCTATATTAACTATCAAGGAAACTTGCAAAAACAGCAGATCACCAATGAGCAAATTAAGGCACTACAGCAAAGTATTGACGTGTTACAAGCAAAAGTTGATGAGGGCGAAGCGACTGATTTAGATCTAAATCGCACTAAAGCGCAGCTGAACCAATTGCAAACCTCAGTACCTGAAATTGAGTATGCGCTTTATCGCGATGTTGCAACACTTGCGGTGTTAACTGGGCGCTTAAGCAGTGAACTGGCGCTTGAAAATGAGCATGAGCTGTTCAAACGAGACTTTACGGTTAATTTGCCAAAGCCAAGTGAAGCTATTTCTATGCGTCCTGATATTAGCCTTGCCTTATATCAATTGAGTCAAGCGAATGCGCTAAGCAGCGCAGCGCAAAAAGCTTTATTGCCTAATATTAGTTTAAGCGCCTTTGCTGGCGTATTGAGCTTAAGCAGTAATAAAATGGCGAATACCCAGCAACAATGGCAACTAGCCCCGCAAATAGAATGGTCGTTGCTAAGTTACCCGGCGTTACTCGCACAGCGTGATGCTCAGCAATATTTAAGCGAAGCCGCATATAGTGACTATCAACAGGTGGTGTTAGCAGCGATTAATGACAGTGAGCTAACCTTACATTTATTGGTAAAAGAACAGGATAAAAATAAATTTGCGAATAACCGTTATTACTATGCCAATAAAGCGTTTTTGCAAGCACAAGTAATGCATCAAGAAGGACAAATTCCATACTTACAGTTGTTAGATGCCAGACAGGATGTTTTAATAGCAGAAGAAAGTGCTGTCGATTCTAACATTTCATCATTACTTGCCAAGGTAGATACCTATCACGCATTTAATGGTCGTTGGAGTTACCAAGTAACTAATACAAGTAACCATGTAACCAAGTAAGTAGAGTTTACTGTGAATAGAGCTATGCCTAACATTGAACCATCACCACAGGGAACAGCTAAAACTACCGTACCACAGACAATGTCGGCGGTGGTTTTAGCTGAGCCAAATCAAGATATCAGTTTAGCTGAAATCACCTTGCCGGTGCCTGAATGCACTGATAATGAAGTGTTGGTTAAAGTGGAATTTGTTGGTTTGAACCCACTTGATGGCCAATATGCTCAATCTGGCTTTGAACAATGGCAATATCCTCATGTACTTGGGCTCGATGCGGTTGGCGTGGTTGTTAAAGCACCGTTAGGCATTTATCCTAACGTGGGTGACCGGGTGATGTGGCATGCTAGTCTTGCCGATCAAGGCGTGCTCAGTGAATATGCTAAAGTACCAAACTATGCGGTTTCGGTAGTGCCAGATAGTGTTAGCGCTGAGCAAGCCGCAACGTTACCTTGCGCCGGGATGACCGCACTGATTGCGTTAGAAAAATTGCAAATCAGCGACGGTGATACGTTATTCATTGAAGCTGGTGCTGGTGCTGTGGGTCAATTTGCTATTCAATTTGCCAAGCAGCGGGGCGCAGATGTGTTTACCACTGCCACTAAACATAATCACAAACTTGTTAAATGTTTAGGGGCTGATGCGGTTTTTGACTATCAAGATAAAAACTTGTTGGCGAAAATTCAGCGAGCATTAGGCCCACAAGGCTTTGATGCGGTAATTGATTCCGTTGGTGGTGACAACACCATCCGTAATCTCAATTTAATGCGTTTTTGTGGTCGTATCGCGTGCTTAAAGCCGCTGCCTGCACTGGAACAATCGCTGCTATTTAGAAAAGCGCCAAACATAAGTATTGTCTCTTTAGGTGGCGCTTGGCTAGTGAATAGCTTATGTGCACAGCAATACATGAGTTTTATGAGTAAACAATTACTGGAAAACTTAGAAAATTCAACGTTACATGTTCCTGAAATTAATGCTGTTGATTTTTCATCAGCGGCTATTTCAGCGGCTTTGAATAAACAGTTAGCGGGTGGTTTTACGGGCAAGCAGGTTGTGCGCGTGTTAACAAAAAAGACCAGTAGCTAACACTACTGGTCTTTTTTGTTAACACGACTGGGATCATTTAATCACTGATACCTGAATGATTAATGATTCTTTTGATAGACTTGCACCCCATTGACCCAGGTTTGTAAGACCTTGTTTTTCCATATATCTGTCTCTTTAATGTTGAACAAATCATCTTGCAGTAAAATAAAGTCAGCTTTTTTACCCGCCGATAAGCTGCCAATTAGCTGTTCTTGATGCCCTGAATAGGCCGCGTCAAGGGTAAAGCTTTTTAATGCTTCAATACGGGTCATCTTTTCTTCGCCAAACCAACCATGTTCAGGCACATTGTGTTGATCTTGTCTGGTTATTGATGCATGTAAACCCAAAAATGGGTTGGCGGACTCAACCGGAAAGTCTGAGCCAGCAGCAATAATAGCATTGGCGTTCAACAATTTACGCCAGGCATAAGCACCTAATATTCGGCTGTTACCAATTCTATCAACCGCCATATTTTTATCACTGGTGGCGTGGGTTGCTTGCATTGAGGCAATAACCCCTAATTGATTAAAGCGTGGAATGTCTTGTAAACGAAGAATTTGTGCATGCTCAACACGGTGACGTAACGCTTTCGTACCCGTTGTTTTGATTAACTCTTGATACACATCTAGCACTATTTTATTGGCGTTATCACCGATAGCGTGTGTATTAACCTGAAAGCCCGCTTTCATTGCGGTATTAATATAGTGCTTAAGTGATTTTTCGTCATGGAGTAACAAGCCCTTATGACCGGCATGATCAGAGTAGTCGGCAATCATCGCTGCGCCTCTACTACCTAGTGCACCATCCGCTTGAATTTTTACACTGTTAAAATTGAGCATGTTATCCGCTGAATGAAAACTGCCTTTAGCTAAGGTTTGCTGCCAATTATTAGAGGGTAAATACAGCATGGCATTAATGCGAATGGGCATTTTATTTTCTTTACTTAATTGGCTAAACGCCTGCAAGTTTTCGCTGTCGATACCGGCATCATGCACACTGGTTAAGCCTAAGCTGGCTAAAGAGTGCATTGCTGTTAACAAGATAGCTTTTTGCTGGGCTAAGGTCGGTTTGGCAATGCTGTTTGTGATCAACGCCATAGCATTATCAACAAACACGCCAGTGGGTTGGCCTTGGCTATTACGAATAATTTTACCACCTGTGGGGGCTTGGGTATGTTCGGTAATGCCCGCTAACGCCATGGCTTTACTATTGGCCCAGCCTGCATGAGCATCGATACGCTCTAACCATACCGGGGTGTCAGGGAAAAACTGATCTAAGGTTGCTGCACTTGGGTAAGTGTTACTTGGCCATTGCACCTGATTCCAACCCCGTCCGGTTATCCAACTTACAGCAGTATTCTGTTCGGCACTATTCTGTTTAGCGTAAGCAAGTGTACGTTGTACGGCTTCTTGTTCAGAGCGCGTGCCTACTAAATCGGCATTAAGTAAACTTTGGCCATAACTCAATACATGGCCATGAGCATCAATTAAGCCGGGTAATAAGGTGGCACCGTTACCATTAATTATTTTCCAGTCGGTATTTTCGGGATAGCTTTCATTTTTAGCGAATAATTTATCGATTTTGTCATCGGTAAATTTAATCGCTGAAAATTGACGTAAATTGTTTTCTTCTAGGGTGTAACCTTGTATGTTTTTAATCAGCGTGGTTTGAGCAAACGCACAAGTAGAGCTCAATAGTAAGCTGATAGCCGGTAGCAACATTTTGGTTTTATTCATAAAATTAGCAGTCTTTTTATTATGGTGATTTATACTAACATCAAGCGTTGATATTGAAAGCCAGCGCGGAATTTAGCGAAATACACACTGTAAAGATTTAGGGAAATATCTTCTAGCAGCTGATATTTGTTATTCAGCCAAAAGCTTGCTCGTTAATATAAAATGCGCAATCCGCTTATAGCTCTCTAAGGCCACGGTGATAGCTTTGATAAGCGCTGATACTAAATAAACTAACAGCTAATAAATTAACAGCGATAAATTTAGAGCTTTGCCATAAGAATACTTGTTGGTCGGCGATCACGACTAAATAAATAATGCAAAAAATTATCGCTGCGAGCATCAACCAAAGAATGATGCCTTCAAAGCGCTGTTTATTACTCCAACACCAAAACATCAGCGCCAAGTTAACTAAAAAAACACTGGCAGTAACCGCTAAAATATTTACATACAAAGTAAAGGTTATAAATTGAAAGAGGTAAGTGAACACCGCAAAGACTAGTGCGATGAAGCTATACAGTTTTAATTGTTCCGCTATGATGTAGCGGATAAAGGCTATGGAGAAGCTATGCTTGTTGTTAAAGCAGGGCATGATTGACAGACGTTTCAATAGACCTTTTTGCTTATTAATCACTTGAAATAAATTTAAATGTCCCATACCCAGCATCACCGTTGGGAATATAATAGGCAGCAACAAAATGATGGCGTTATGCTCTCCTGTTATATGCTTTGCTAATAAAGAAATGGCGATGAGAATCCCTGCCCAAGATAAATAGGTTGAACGCCCTATAGAGCCTAGACCTTGAGCCGTTACTGCGATGAGCTGACGATGCGATAGTTTGTTGGAACTGCGAATTATCCTCACGTAGTCATTAAGGTTACTCTTGATTAACCACTGCTGACAGCGGTTTTGTGATTCTACAGGTACATCATCGACCGCAAGTAGCGGTTTATTAACATTTAAGCCATTCATCGCGATGATTTTGCTAATGTGGTCAGCGTTACCGTGATAACTTTCTAGTCTATTTAGTAGTAAATAAGCGCCCCAAGCAATCAGTGGGAAAGACCAAGCGAGCACTAAGGCTAGGTTTATTTCAGCCATAAAACTGGGTAGATTATCCGATAAACTGGGTAGAAAGAACAATGCACAAATACCATAGTTGAGCTTGGTCTTATAGGTCAGGGTAACAAAAATCACCGCGATACAAACTAAAGCACTCAGTACAGCAAACCATGCAATAACATCGGGCAACAGCAGCAGTGTCGGCAGCAAACTGATCAAAAATATAGTCAATAACGCAACTTTTAATTGAGAGAAATAATTAGGTAACAGCCGCGACATTGATTGATGGGTCAGCATAATTAACCGAAATGAAAGCGCTAAATAGAGAAAGCCGTTTGCAAACACAATAAATATCGCGATGACCA
>Ga0209292_1003070_pt1 | contig 18636 bp, 16 predicted proteins | sample GOMGulsemesocosm_2_FD_184634 | JGI IMG/M metagenome (GOLD analysis project Ga0209292, IMG submission 184634) | Methane-oxidizing microbial communities from mesocosms in the Gulf of Mexico - GOM9C Gulf of Mexico (SPAdes) (version 2) | ecosystem: Environmental > Aquatic > Marine > Cold seeps... | reverse complement strand
TAGCTTACCTGACGTAAACTCATATCAAGAAGCAAAGGAGTACCCGCTTTCTATACAGATAACAAGTTTCTCTGATGCAACAGATCGTCGAGTTAATTCGCCCAAGGTACCTGGATAGATTTTAAAGAGGATGTAATTGATTCTGTGTAACTGCTCTTTTAGTTGTAGTTATTTATATACGGAGTTAATTCCTCCTCGAATTCAATCATAAATCTATTTAGTGCAGGCTTCCAGTTTCTAATCGGCATAGTCCACTTTTTTGAAGCGGACTCAACTGCTAAATAGACCACCTTCAGTGCTGCATCATCGCTTGGAAAAACTTTACGGTTTTTAACCGATTTTCGAATAACACTGTTAAGTGATTCAATCGCGTTAGTTGTATAAATTACTTTTCGTATGTCCCGTGGATACGAGAATATTGTGGTCAGGTTATGCCAATGCGCATTCCATGACTTACTGATTTGTGGGTACTTTTCATCCCACTTTTCAGAGAACCTTTCTAGCTCCAATTTGGCTTCCTCTTCCGTATTTGATTGGTAAATCAGCTTAAGGTCGCGGGTGACTTCTTTATAGTCTTTCCAAGGAACAAACTTTATTGAATGTCTTACCATATGCACGATACAGAGCTGTATCTTGGCTTCAGGAAATGTAGCGCTGATAGCTTCCGGAAAGCCTTTTAGGCCGTCTACACAAGTAATTAGGAGATGTTTGACGCCACGATTCTTTAACTCCGTTAGAACCGAAAGCCAAAACTTAGCACCTTCGTTCTGTGATATCCACATGCCTAGTAACTCTTTTTTCCCTTCTAAATTTATACCTAGAACAAGGTAGATAGCCTTATTGATGACCTGCTTGTCTTGGCGGATCTTTAGTACAATACAATCCATATAAACGATGGGATAAACCGGATCAAGCGGACGGCTTTGCCATTCAATGACTTTTTCAATTACAGAATTAGTGACTTGAGAAACTAAACCTGCCGAAATTTCTGCCCCGTACATTTCTTCAAATGTAGCCACAATATCCCGAGTGCTCATGCCCTTAGCGTATAGGCAGAGTATTTGATCATCCATTCCAGTGATACGCGTTTGGCCTTTTTTTACAATATTAGGCTCGAAGGTACCGTTGCGATCACGAGGAGTATTTAGTTCTAGCTCTCCGTGATTACCTTTTAGTGTTTTTGAGGAAGATCCATTACGACTATTGCCGCTGTGACGGCCTATAGAAGCGTTTTTCTCATAGCCAAGGTGATGATTCATCTCGCCTTTTAAAGCCGCTTCTACAGTGAGTTTAGTTAAAAATGCGCTTAATTGACTTAAGTCTTCAGGAGTTTTAAGGCCTTTGGCTAATTCTTCAGCCATAGCCTGGAGTTTTTCTTGATCCATTAGATTGCTCATAATTCACCCTTTTGAATAGGTTATAGATTATGAGCAGTTACACAATTACTTTTACAACCTCACAAAAATATAGAGAGACCACCTTCGTTTACGACACTAAAAATCATTCTTAGATGATACATAGTTGTTTTTCCATCTAACAAGGACTATTATTAGAGAGTACTGATTGACTAGCAGCATCTGCGGTCTTAAAAATCAGACCCTATAGGCTTTTAGCTGGTGTTTCCTTGCCCTACTCAAATTAAATTATGAGTGGGGCAAGATTGAAACTTTTAGAATAAGGCTTTCCTTTTTTTACCTCCTATCCTCTAACAATAATTTTTCCCCCTGTGGACCCAATTTTTTTTAGCTTAACTACCTCTTCTATCTATACTCTGTTTATGCTAGATTATTGATCTATTTAAAGTCCTTAACATAAATTTCATATTTTACTTCTTAACACTGTGAAAAGAGCATGTCCTTACCAGAGCGTAGCTTTCCTACATTAGAAACAGCATTTAATTCTACCTTTCACAATCGCTATAATTTTTATAGCTCTATAAAAATGAAAGCAGACGATAATGTTGAAATATTTTCTATTAAAAAAAAATCTGTGTTTAAAGCAAGCCCAAAATTAAAGCACATATTGAGATTTCTGAACAACTACATATTTCAATATGCGGATATCAATTCAGAAGTAGTACATTCATATATAAAAGGAAAAAGCACTTATACGGCAGTTCAACCTCATGCAAAAAGTAAATATTTTTTTAAAACAGATATTAGTGATTTTTTTAATAGTTTTAATATTTTAGATATCAAAAAAATAATAGATGAAAACCTTACTTCAGTACCTATATCTGACATTTCCCTTTACAAGAATAACTTACTTCATCTAATTACCGTTAATGGAAGGCTACCTATAGGGCTGAGTACTTCTCCAAGCATAACAAATTCAGCATTGTTTAAGTTTGATAACATCTTGCAAGCACATTGTAAAACTTTGGATATTGTATACACACGGTATTCTGATGACCTTATTTTTTCATGTAATGATATTTCTTCATTAAATTCTATCGAGAAAATGATACCTAATCTTCTATTAATAGAGACAGGAATCAATTTAAAATTAAACAACAAAAAAACAAAATACAATCACTCAGGAAACAGAGTTAATATACTAGGAATAATCATATCACCCTCAGGTAAGCTCAGTGTTGCGTCTGATTTGAAGAAGAAAATAGAAGCTTTACTGTATTTTTATTCTTCCGATCTAATAAAATTCGAGTCATATTTAACTAAAAATTTTAATGGAAGTAAATCTCTGGTATCTGGGCAATTAAACTACATTGGATCTATTGATAAAACTTATTTAAATAAACTTAGAAAAAAATACGGGAATTTTATTGTAGATTATTTCTATAGAAACCCAGAAGGTTAAGGATAACAGTTTGCACCTATCAATACATATTGAAAACGTTCAGCACATTAAAGAACTCAATTATGAAATAGACCTTTCATCAAACGGGCTCCATTGTATAGTTGGTAAAAATGGATGTGGAAAAACGACTCTCATACGTTCTTTACAGAATATTATTTCAGCAGATACATTTCAAAAAACAGCATCTCCATATATTTTCGATGGCACGAGTAAAATCACTTATAAGTTTAATGATACTTATCACGTATACTCGTATAACGACACTCATAAGCAACTTGACTCCAAAACAGTCATAGCCCTTGATATTAAGAAAAGTCTTTTTATTGAACAACCAATACCCCATGGAATAAGATTCAACCACACGCAAAAACTTAGCAGTATTGATGAAGAGCTGAGAACAAAGCGTACATTAAAAGAATACACTACACCGACTGAACTAATCGATTTTTTAGAAAAAATATATGGTGACCAACGGTTTTCTCAACTTAAAGAAGTCATAATAAATCGAGAAAAATACTATTTTGTACTAAAAGACAATAATCAATACATCCGTGAAGATTATTTTAGTTCAGGGGAGTATTTTATAATTCATCTTTATAAATTAATACAAAAAAAATGTTCATTGATAGCTATAGATGAATTAGACATTTCTCTTGATGCCTCTGCTCAAGTCAATTTAGTCCAAGAGCTAAGAGTATTTTGCAAAAGTAACGAAGTAAATATTGTTTTTACTACGCACTCACTAGCTCTAATGAAGACTTTAAATCAAGGCCATGACAAGCTGTTTTATATGGATAATAATAAAGGAAATGTCAGCACTACTCTCACTTCATATAACTATATCAAAAGTCTTCTTTTTGGTTTTAAAGGATGGGACAAATATATTCTAGTAGAGGATGAGATGCTTAAAATGTACATTACCTATCTTCTGCGTAATTCTAATTTTATTTACACTTATAATATAATATATATAGGAGGTGCGGATCAAGTAGTGGGGCTTTTAAAAAGGAATATCGATGAAAACTTTCTCGCTTCCAAAACTGATGTTATTGCTGTGTTAGACGGGGATCAAAAAAATTATAAAATGTGCAAAAACAGATCAGATACACACTTTATACCTCAACAAAGTGTCGAGAAGGAAATGTCTAAAATTTATGAGGATACAGATCTCGGATTTGAGGTTGAAGTTACAGGAAAAAAGAAAAATTATGATAAAAATCTTGTCGCGCAAATAATCAAAAAAGGCCATCTTAGAATAGATGACATCTTTGGAATAGTTACTTCTAATTTTGTTGAAGAAACAAACGAGCTTGTGGATACAATAGTAAGTTTTCTAACTCCTCCCCCTCAAGGTAAATTGCTTAAATAGAGTACCGATACAGCCAGGAAAAGGAATTTTACAAACATCTTTAGTAGTTTTAAAACTCGGAGTTGAACAATACAGCCTCACGTTTAAACTCAACCAAACATCATCATTTACGAAAGCAATGAACGATCAAAAAAGTCATATTTATTGCCCTATAGATTATAAAAAAGGAAAACTATGATTTGTATCATTTGTCGTGAAGACAAAGAGAACATGAGCATAGAGCATGTCATTCCTGATTCTATGGGAGGATTTTATTATTTAAAAAACATCTGTAAAACTTGCAATTCTAAAATGGGGGAAGAGGTTGATTCACCCTTAGTAAACCATAAACTTACAGAGCTTTACAGGTTTTCTCAAAAAATAGAAGGCAAAAGGGGCACTATCCCAAACCCTTTTTCAGGTATACTTTTCGAAAAAGAAGACCCCACGGTAAAGGCTAGACTAGATGTAAATAAAACAGGAAATCTAGATTTAAATTATCATCCTTTAATTAAACTCAACGAAGCCAATGGCTATGTAGAATCCATCGAAATTAGTGTCGATTCGAAAAATGAACATGAAATCGACAAGTTGTTAAAAAAAATTCTAAATCGCAAAAAAATCCCAGAATCCGCAATTACCAGCTCCGAACGTATTCGTAAAATAAGAACTGGCGGCGTAAGAGGAAGCTGGAAGATAGATACCCTAGAGTTCAAAATAGGGTTACTTAAAATAGCTTACGAGTTTGCTGTTGACTCTATTCCAAGCTATTTTCTGAATATCGATGCTATAGAGATATCCAATATTTTAATGAATGCTAATTATAATAAAGTAGAAAAATATGTAAAAATTAGAACGGGATTACAATCATGTATCTTACAACCATTTGCTGAATATTTAGATCTATCGAGCAAAAAACATTATTTAGTATTAACTCAAACAGAATTAGGTCTAGTTTGCTTAATTAAGCTACACGACCTTTTCACCATTGGGGTTGTATTGACAGAGGAAAGACTTCTAAGTGTCGATGAATGGGTAGTTGGCGTGAATGATATTGATGGTCGTATCTTCTATAAAATGAGTATGGTTGACCTCATTGCAAAGTGCATGGATCAAAAAAAATATACTCACTTTGCATATCATTTTAAAAATGAGCAGGAAGCAAGCAAAGGTTGGTCAGAAATCAACTCTCCGAGTTACCGTTTCGAAGGAAGTGAAAATGCAGAGATTCCTCTTTACAAGGAGAATGGCGAAAAGTACCCATTTTTAACAAATCAGCTACTTAAAAAAAGTCACTTTGAGAGAACTAAAGAAGGAAACAATCACATTTCGGTATTTCGCTTTCCCCCCTTTCATAAATACTATGTTAAGTCTGTATTAACAGGGAATTTACATCAAGTTATCGGGTTTAAGTTAGAGCAAAAGCAAACTAAAAAAATTTAGTCTAGTTAATTAAGATATGAAAAATGCATTTTTATATCTAACTATTAAGAATGCTTCTTTCATCCAAACAATACATAACGTGGTGAAGTGATAGTCTGCGTTTGTATTGTGTATACGCACTGAAGTTTTCAAATTTAGCCCCAAATAAACTAAAGAAAACTTGATCACGTTCACTGGAATTTAATCTTTATTACGAAATAAAAGCGGAAAAACATCAACTCCAACAAGAAGATTTAGATACTAAAATCGCCAAAACCGCACAAATTTCCTTTTTTTTTCCTTGTTTAATCAACTTTATGACGCGAATCCTATAAATAATATCCAAAAACCGTTCGTTCGTTTAATATTACTCTCTCAACTACAAATACCTCCACCACATACTGTTCCTAGAAGTACCAAAGAACGCCTAGAAGCCCTTTAGCAGCAATGCTTTAGGGCTTTTTTGTGTCTATAGCGTTCTTACCACGTTCAATCATGGGGTCAGAGTAAATTTGAAATTGATTTTTACTAAATCAGCCTTTCCCCTAGTCTCCTTATACTTCTCAGACTCATGGTCGCCACCACGCTGATACGGACTGCAGCTTCTATCTAATTGCTCTTCTATTTGCCGTTTAAACACTGCGTCGCCTAGCACCCAAGATTTGTTCGTCGCATCTCTGATTTCTTGAATAGTATGTTCTACTATTTGTTGATCAAACAACTGAATATAGGCTTGTAGCCGTTCTCTCTTTTGTGAAGCTAAAGCCTTGTATGTAGAATGGCTTGTGATTAATTCTATCTTCTTCCCAAGACCCTTATGCTGGAAACTAGACCAAGGATACTCAGCAACCAACTGCACCATATTTGCACGCACAAGATTTAACGCTATATAACGCATCACACTAACAAAATAGAGATCTGATTGTACAAGTGTCGATTTGAAGCGACCTTCCCATAATGTACCACTACGTTTGTACTTCATATTGATATTACGTACGTAATAGCGGCCCAGAGATTGCATCATTTGACTAATACCATACGCAGTTGAAGGTGTCGCTAGTATATGAACATGATTTGTCATTAACACAAAAGCATGAAGGGCCATTGTGTGTTTTTCGCTGTATTACAATAACTTAACTAGACAGACTTTATAATCTTGCGCTTCAATAAAGCACACTTGTCGGTTATTACCACGTTGTATAACATGCTGCGGAATCTCTGCTAATTCCAGCCTTGGTAAACGAGCCATAAGATATAAATCTTTTGGTATCGAGCGTAAATCGCACAGTCCAGATAATCAATTTAGAATGGTGGGATAGTCTATTCATAACATCCAGTCAGCACGATTGTCATTAATGAACTTAACGAACTCTGATTGCACATAAGAGAACGCGTGTTTTCTTTTATACACCATGTCGACTTCAACCTGTATGTGCTTATTTTTAGTTTTGGTAAACAAAAGAATAAGCTCTCCAGTATCAAGTTCCGCCTGAATTAACTCCTGATGTAAAAAAGCTAGCCCTAAGCCCTGCAATACCATTTTCTTTAAGACTATATTATTGGATGTTGTAACTGCTCTAAGTTTCTTGCGTGCTTGCGGTATCAATTCACTCGCATTTTTTTTAATCCATGCGTTGTAGGCCGAATACTCATCGACATAATCAAGGATCGGCATATTCAATGTATCAGTGATAGATTTTGGCATTTTATTGGTTCTTAAATAGCTTCTAGATATTACCGGCAACATCAATTGGCTGTATATGGGTTCGCATCGAAACATTTTTTTGTCTTGACAGAAAACTTGAAAACCGATATCAATCTTGTTGTTTTTTAGAAGCTTTTCAATCTCATTGTCTTCAGCCACTACTAATGTAAACTCAACTAATGGATAATTTTTTTTAAAAATACATATCATTTTTGGAAGGTAACTGATGGCCTGCTCCATCCATGCGCCTATTCTAATCACCCCACTAGCATGTTTCTTTCCAGACTTAAGATCTAGAACAGCACTCTCCATACCTAGAAGATGTGATTTAAATTGTTCATAAAGTAGCTCACCATCTTCTGTGAGCGTTATTTTGGGACCCTGTCGATCAAATAAATTACATTCTATTTCTGCTTCGAGTTGCTGTAGCTGTAAAGATATAGCTTGTTGTGTGCGTAGCAAACGATTCGCTGCCAACGTAATACTGCCACTATCTACCACTTCTACAAATGTCCGTGCCTTATTGAAATCAACTTTCATAACTTATCCTGTTAGCTACATAGATAATTCAGCTTATCACAAGTATTTATAACATTTTTATTAATTTTTACTGTTATTAATTGTACTAAAATATATCTATAATTTTCTTACTAACACATAAGTACCTTCATATTAATTAATAGAAGCAGGAGTTACCTCTTGAATATAGACAAAGTTTACATCGTTATAGAAGCGACGTTTAACCCTAATGGAATGAACACGCCAGAATTTAAAGAGTATTCACACCGCTCTAACGCAAACGGCGAAGCACATGGTGGGATCGTATTACACAAGTATCAAATTACGAGAAATCTTGGCAGTGGTAGTACGCCCAGTATCCTCTTAATTATTGAATACCCTTCTCTGGAAATGGCAAAAAGGACTTTCACCAATGAAGAGTACCTCTCTATCCTACCTTTACGAGAAGTAGCATTTAAAGAAGTGAAAATTCTGCAGACTAACAGTCTGCCTATTTAATCTAAGTACTTATCTCTCGGAAGCGATTATGAAAAAAACGACACTAAGTTACAAAAGCGCCCTCATCTCAGGAGCAATAACATGTGCTTTATTAAGTCAGTATACACAAGCTCAAACTATTGGTGTGTTTGGCTTATTTAAAACACAAAGCGAAGGTATACAAAAAAAGTCTATTGAGAAGCTGGAAAAGCAAGTTGCTACTATGGACTGTATTTTACGCCGCGAAGGAAAAATATTAGCAGTTCAAGGCGATTATAATACACCTACTGTAAATGGTTTCTTTTTACTGGAGTGTAGGCAAGACTTCTTACGGAACTCCCATAGCCAAATTGTCATTAAAGAACTGAGAAATTCAATTGACCACCTGGCTCTCATAGAAGGGTCTATTAATCAGTTTGGTCGCTTAGGTTTAGCTAAACCAGGAAATAACAATAGTTATATATTTAAATTGAGTGATTACAATAACAGTGCACCTGAGCGTAGAAATAATGATTTGATAAAACTGAACAATATCGTTAATACACGAACAGACAAATATAAAAACGAAGCTTTTATTCGTGTAAATAATGCCTATGGTATGAAACGACCCGATGAAGTGGTTGTGATTTATTATGACTCAGTTGAAAGTGGTGAACGATTTCGTGCTAACAATAAAAACCAAGAAATAATGGCACTGATTGGCGAGTTTAATAAAGATCATTTAACTAGAGCTGGCTATTTCATTGCTAAGTCTAATCGTTAGTTCATTTCCAAACTAATGAAAAAAGTGAGCTCTGGTGAAACGGTTCACTTTTTAGTGATAATTTTCAGTCAAAAACACATTTACTCTAACCCTATTGGTCCCATGGCTCTGGTTGCCACATCTCGAGACAAGGCCAGCGAAAAGAAACCTTGATTGACTAACTGAGTACTATGTCTATTTACCATTATCTATTCCCGGAATTTAACGCCGCACTTAGCTACCGTAGATATGTTACTACACTTTGACGAAGCAAAAATGTTACGTGATGTAAGTCAGTTTGAGTACCTTTTTATGTGCGTTGCTATTGTTTGCGCACAATCCTTAGCCGTGTTGGTTGATGTTAATACTTCTAGATCGTACTTTACACCTTCATGAACTCGCATTGCTTGTTCGACAGCAGAACCTTGAATACGATCACCTCGTAACTGTTCCCGCTCAGTTAGGACTTCTGAACAGCAATAAACACCCACAAATAACGTGTCTGTGGTGCCTAAGGCTAATTTCCATGAACCTTGTTCAGAAGAACCGTCCATTATATCATCCACAATTACCCCAAGACCTAAATCGGCTAGGTGCTTCACTGTGGAGTGGTAAGCCCCATTCACTGCTTTACCATAATCACCACTTTGAATTTTTTGGACAGTTCTCCCTTCTTTACTCTCTGATTTGAAGTAGAAGCCATCGGACATTACGTCACTACAATCTAGTCTATTTGATTTTTCCGGCATCATAGCGATAAAGGTATCTATGCCTATATGCAGGTAATTTTTAGGTAGGATAAGTTGAAGTTCTCTAGCGATTGAACTCTTTCCTGAGCTACTTGCACCATTGAGAATTATGACATCCATATTTATTTTTTCTCCAAGCACATAAAGCCGTTGGTAGGAGCCGCTAAGCGTAGTCGACTTTGTGTAAAAATGAAGCGAAGTAAACACAAAACCAACGTGGTGTTGTGGCACCTTTTGCCCAACTTTGTTAAGCATTACCTGCACAGTACTGGTACTCTGTGTCTAGCCGACCTCTTGGCTTACAAGTCCCTGCTAATATCTTTTAATCAATGGAGTCAGAGTAAATTGATTCACACTAAAATTAGTCTTTACCTACCCTCCTTATACTTTGCATACTTATGGGCCACCGCGTGGTTACGGCTATATCGCTAGAGGCCCTGAGGTGCTGTACTAGAAATAGAATTAAGGGTATGGCTCCTTTTGACATATAACCGGAGAATAAATATCTATTAACTAATTGAGTATATGTTTTTATTACGTCGATAATATATGATTATCGCTATTATTTGGTGGAAAGGAAAAGGCAAAGCTCAAGTTTAAGAGCTAGCTAGCAATTAAGGAGCTTTATGAAAATCAAGGCAATACTATTTGATCACGATGGGACCCTCGTAGATTCAGAGCAAGCGCATTTTGAAATGTGGAGAGATGTACTACATAAATATAAGGTAGAACTCTCTCATGAGGAGTATACGAGCCAATATGCTGGTATCCCGACGACTACAAATGCAGCATCGATCATTGCAACCCACTCTCTAAGCATTAAATCATCTGAGCTTGTGTCTGCTAAAGCTGCAGCGACCAATCAATATTTATCAGCGCACGCTTTTCCACTCATGGATGGCGCACTAGACTCTGTCCGTTATTTCCATGAACAAGGCTTTAAAGTAGGCATTGTTACTGGCGCTGGTAAAGAGGGAGTAGATGTCACAATGGAGAATTATGGGCTTCATGAATATGTGTCATTAATTGTTTCAGGTGATGATGTTGCCGATAGCAAACCAGCCCCCGATTGCTATTTGTTAGCAGCAGAAATACTAGGTCTTTCTCCTTCAGAATGTTTGGCATTTGAAGACACTTATAGCGGAAGTATTGCTGCTATTAGTGCGAATATGAAATGTATCGGAGTATCTGCATCGAGCCGAGTAAGAGGTTTGTTCAATGGAACGATATACGAATGTCACAGCCTCGATTTAGCGACACAGTGGGTGTCCGAAAATTTACCTATATTCAAAACGGTTAACAAATAAACTCAAAAAAACAGTTCAGTCTCCAGGCATACGAGATCATCTTTTACCTTTCAAAAGCCAAAGTTTAGCTAGCTGGAACTTTGGCTTATATTCAAAGATACAGTCTATTCAATTTTCACGATAAGACTGCTTTGACACATAGCGGCCGTTTCAAAACCGAGCTTAATGCTCGGTTTTATAATCAAATTGTTGTGTCCACTATACTGACGGTTTATCAGATATAGCCTTACTATTCGATTAGAAATTCATTTCTTGTATTTACTAATACCAGGAAATAATCTTTTGATAGAAAAAAACATCCATATGGCTAAACCAGCCAGTATTACTTTACCTAGATGCTCAACCATAAACTCTGTACTATTTTTGCCGCCAAGTTGAGCGCCTGCTTCAGATAGGATATTCCATGCGCTTTTATAAAACCCTTATTTCACTGCTGTGATTTATGGGTTTTATTATGCTTGTATTGTTTTATTTCAAAAAACTTAATCTTTTAACTCAAGATCTGCTACAGGTTCGTCATAAAAACGTTGATCAATGCGTTTACAATAGCGTGTTAAATTATCAAACTCTCTGGCAATCTCATTAAATGGATTGACGATGGTGACGCTGATAAAAGCACTTAAAAACGCATAAACAGTGGCATCCAATGAGCAAGGTTGTTGGTTGAAAAAGTAGCTGTTATCACCAAGTAAATCACTAAGTGCCTGCATGTTTTTGCGCATCATATGCTGTAACTCTTCTGGAGAATGTCTTGCCATTCCTTGTCCCGTTAGCCCTTTTTTGACGCCCTTTCTGAGCATGTTTGGCACAATTAGCTTTAAAGGGGCTGGCATTTCTTTGAAAAAAGCATCTTTAATAATGGGCCAAGTATCATCGCTAAGCCATCTTGAATAGACCAAGATAAAGTACAAATTTTCGTCTAATGATTTAGTCGTTAGATAACATATCGCTTTTTGTTGTGGATTTAAATGCGCGTCTAAATCATGTTCAGTATGTTGCTGGAAATGCTCAATGATTAGCTGAGAATCTCCAATGGTTTTACCTTTGTCGGTAATAAAAGGCAATTTGCCTTTAGGGGCTTTTTTCAGGTTGTTCAATGTGGCGACATGCTCAAACTCTATTCCTGCCATGCGCATATAAGCATCCACTTTTAAAACGAATGGGCTAGGGTCAATAACGCCTAAGTTGCTTCCAAAACTATGTAATTGAATCATTCTGGTCTCCTTGATTAATCACATAAGTATAATCTAGGGCCACTGACAGTAGATGTCAGTAGGTATTTCGTGACGCCACTTATAATCGATCAACGTTGAACCCCGTGTGTTGTAATTGTTGTATCAATCCTTCTTTTGCGTTCAAGTGTAATGTTCCAACCAACACGAATTCTATAGAAGCGGGTAATAAATATTGTCGGAATCAACAGATTACTGAGCACTATAGCGACATAGGCGCAATGGTGTCTTATAGGGCACAATAAAGCAGCTTGCTGCTGCTTATCAGTTCGAAGACTGATTTAACTGGATGATTAAGTATGCACCCTAAAGAGAAGGAAGGCTTTAGAACTTGATATAACCAAGAAAGTCATGCCAATACAACTGGCTTTTGTGTTTTCACACAGTCTGGGCCGATTCAGCCATAGTTTATATTGCTGGAACTGACACATAGCGGCCGTTTTAACGGATCTGCTCAAAGAATCAAATATGCGTCTAGAAAACGAGCGGCCACCAACTCTTACGATTCCATACAACCCCTGACAGACGGTTTCTACTCTGAGGTGCTATATATGGTAATTGATTCTAAATAATCCGCAAATTCATTTGGAAATATCATGAATAACAATTATAAAACGTTCAAGTTTCTATTCGCCATCCTGCTGCTGACCGGGTGTACTGGATATAATGATATCGTCTCTGATGATGTACCCTTTAATGAGCAATTAGACTCTTTTGATCAATTCATAACAACACTGGATAGTGAGCAGGAAATAAACGCTAGTTTACTATTCGCTCGAGACGGAGAAATTATCTATCAACGAGCAGCTGGTAAAGTTCATCCGCAAATAGATGGGCGCCTTTCCGTAGATTCTTCTTTTAACCTCGGTTCTGTTTCTAAACAATTTACCGCTATGGGTATTATGCTTTTAGAACATCAGGGGAAGCTTGAGTTTGATGCTGAAATCAAAAAATATGTACCGAACTTCCCTTATCCTGAAATAACAGTAAGGCATTTATTACACCACACTTCTGGTTTGGATGATTATATGCTGATGGCTTACGAACATTGGCAAGAAGAAAAGGCGTTCACTAATAAAGATATGTTAGCGCTTTTTCAAAAACTTACACCAGACTTACTGTTCACACCTGGGGAGAAGTATACTTATAGCAACACTGGTTATGTTTTTCTTTCAACCATCATAGAGCATATATCACAACAATCTTTTGAAAACTATATGCAAGAAAACATCTTCAATCCATTGAATATGTCCAATTCTGGTGTGGTTACTTTGCTTTCTAAGCCGAACAGTTTACCCAGTCGAGTCTATGGCCAAGAGGATGGTGAGCTTATGGACTTGATTTATCTTAATGGTGTTACTGGTGATGCCTCTGTATATTCATCCGCAAATGATTTGTTACGTTGGCATAAAGCTTTATTAAACTATAAATTACTGCCTAAAGAAAAACAATCACAAGCATTTAAACCCGCAAAACTAAATGACGGCTCATTGTCTTATTATGGCTTTGGCTGGGCCCTTAACAAGAAAAAACCCGAAATTGAAATGACGCATAGCGGTGCCTGGGGGCCGTTTCGAGCAACCATTGCTAGGAATGTTAATAACAATGTCGCCGTCATCTTCTTGTCCAGTGATAACAGTGGCGTTGACACTCAGGAGCTTCTGAATAGATTTTTAACTCTAGTGAGGTCTTACCATAAAGTACTCAAGTAAAACTGTACCACTCTTTGGGAGCGTTAAATTTAGCTTCTGTCATATTCGGTGACAAGTAGACGCTAGCGGCAATGCTTTTCTTTAGCATCGTGCAGGGGTGATAACCTAGACGGCCAGTGTCTTTGGCTTTAGCACGCTTGAAGCCTAAAGCTTTAAGATCCAGCTCTTCGGGGAAGCTTCAATTACCCTGACAGGATTATCATCGCTAACATAATCATCCAATGATACAAGGAACATTGACATTTGAGTTCGGCTATCGTCTTCAATAAAACACGTCATAGAAGATCCTTTCGATAACGCAGTAACTACTATAATAAGAAAGAAGTTTTCACGGACCTAATAATAGGCTCTTTGAGAACCCAATATGCGTCGAGAAAAATAGGGGCTTATCACTTAGAGCGACGAACAACTCCCCACCTCTGTTACATTCATCCCCATGGTCCTTTTAAACGTTCGCCTGAAGGCGGATTCCGATTTGTAACCAACGCTCTCAACAAAATCGATATCCACCCTTTTACCTTCACGTATTTTCATAACGGCCAGGTTCATACGCCATTGGGTTATATAACCGAGAACAGATTCACCCACCATGTCTTTAAAGCGGTTGGCAAAGGCAGTTCTGGATAGGCCGACTTCTGCGCCAAGTTTCTCTATCGTCCAGACTCTCTCAGGATGCATATGAATTAAGGCTAGCGCTTTACCTATCTTTTCATCCGCTAAAGCACTTATCCATTTGCCATGAAGTTCGTTTGTATTGACCACCCAACTTCGAATTGCTTGAATCAATAAAATATCAGAAAGTCGGGTAATCACCGTTTCTCCACCGATAAAATTACCGGAGGCCTCTTTGAACACCAATCGAACGATTTCAGCCATCATTTCAGAAAACAGATGGTGATCTTGCTTGATGTGAATCAGGTCTGGCATTTCATTAATAAGCATTTTTCCTGCTGGGTGGCTTATACGCACTACACCACATAGCAGCGTGGTTTTTTCATCTTCTTCGGCGTTGAGCTCTAGCGTTTCATAATATTCACTCACTTGATTAATAGGCAAATCAACCATGTTAATGGCTTTTTCGTTATTGGCACCAAAAACCTTATGCCCGCAAGCGCGGCTAATGAAGACTAGATCGCCAGCTTCGAGGTGGATGGTGTTACCCTTCATTTCCACCATACAGCTACCACTGGCGACAATATGAAACATACTGGTGTTATCAAGAGGGGATAGCTCTACTCCCCAATCCTGCCCTCCCAGAATTGAACGACTGTAATAGATGCTATCAAGCTTAAGGTAGTGCAAAACCTCACCGTATGGATTCATATGTATTTCACTCCAAAAAATGTACGATCTGCATTTTATTATGCACTTATCAGCATGGATAGTATAAACCTTATGACCAATAATAGTTTCAAACGTAAATATTAAGGAGTTAACCATGAATATACCCAAGAACAAAACCTATCTAGCCGTCTCTGGTGTCCTATTACTGGTTGTTGGTGGCTATATCAGTTTAAACCCCACTGAGTATTTGGGTCAGTTTGGAATGAACGATGTAATAAACATCAGCTTTTATAGCGATTTACGCGCTATGGGTGGCAGTTTGTTCGTATTTGGCCTGATTGCAATTGCTGGCTGCATACGTCAACGTCTGGAGAAGCTGGCCCTGTTCACAAGCACTGCTATTTTTTCGGCTTACAGCTTCTTTCGCGTGATGGCTATCGCTCTCGATGGAATGCCGGGTAATGCTATTTTGACAGCAGCATTTATCGAGATCGCTTTTGCATTGATGGGTTGTGCTCTGATGTTTACATCGCAATTCAAACAGGCAGCCTGTAAGGAAATATACGATTAAGTTACTAATACCAAATAAGAGTTACTTGATCAAACTAAGGTAGAAGCAATAGAACAGCAGCGAGGATTCTGAACGTTAGATTGAAGAAAGAGCCATCACAAAGCTGGTAATCGACCTGCACGGATCCTTCTCGAATTTAACTAAACAATATAATATCTCATCTTTATAAGTACGTGTTATTTTAAAAAAATAACGCGTACTTTTCTCCCCTTAAACATGACACATAGCCGTCGTTTTCATAAGCCGGCTAAGATTCTATAAGGATGAAGTATGTGCCTAGAAAATGATGGGGTTATCAGGCTGATTTTCCCAATACAATCATTCTTTGTGACTCATATAAATGATAAGCCCTTAGCGACTTTAGTTTATTTAATGGTCTCTTCTCTTTGAGTAAACAAATGTCGAAAATGAACTCTATGCTATTTCCAGTCCATATGCTTAAATTAGTGTTTACTGCAAACTTTTAATTCTTAATTTCTAAGAATGGTCTTTAGCGCTACTTGCTAAGCTATAACCTAAATGGAAATGATAAATGCTAAAAGCGTTTTTTTCTCTCGTTTTGTTTACTTCCCTAAATGCTCATTCATTGCTAGCAGACGAAGTTAGGAAGTTAACAATAGTAAGAGGCGATGGAAATTATTCCCCTTATGAAATGATGACGCCTGATAATCAGTTAACAGGAATTCATATAGAAGTCGTTCATGCTGTCGCTAAAATACTTAAAACACCTGTTGAATTTAAAACCTTACCTTGGAGTAGAGCTTTACATTGGGTTGAATTAGGAAAAGCAGATGCCATCACTTATATTGGTAAAACTCCAGAGAGAGAGAAATTTGCGGTTTTTCATGAAGGAAACGTACTGAATTTTTCTCAAAATGCTTTTTTTACGTTAAAAGAAAACCTTCAAAAGTGCAATGTTTTTACCGGGGACTTAAGGCAATTTGAAGGGAATAAAATAGGCATCCTCAACGGTTACAGCTACGGTAAAGAGTTTGATAGTGCGGACTATCTAATAAAAGACGATGGAGCAGATACAGAATACATTTTATTCAAAAAGCTTATCAAAGGTCGATTTTTAATCGGGATTGCAAATATAGACACGATAACTTATATCGCTAAACAAGAAGATTTAATGGATAGAATCGTCTTCATGAAGCCTTATATGCCTAGCATAAAACAGTATATAGCTTTCTCGAAATCAGATCGTAACAAGAAGATAGCTTCCGACTTTGCAGTAGCACTAAGTCATTTTAAAACTACACATGAATACCGTAGCATTCTAGCGAAATATGGACTGTAACATCCATAAATAAATCACGAAAATGTTCTTCATTAGCGAAATATTTAATCTATAATTGTATTTAATAAGCCCTTCACTAGAGGTGGTGTTATCAAACTCCGTAAGTCGATATTTTTGTTTTGCTTTATTGTTGCTTCATGTCCAATGAAATTACTTTTTGCTGCTGAAAAGTTACTTTTATTGACTGATGTGCGCCCTCCTTTTCAGTTCTTAACAAAATCTGGAGAAGTAGATGGTGTTTCAGTTGTGATTGTTAAAAGAGCACTGGACAAAATGAACTGGCCATATGAAATTAAAATAAGACCTTGGAATAGGGCGCAAAGTGAAGTTAAAAGAGGCAAGGCAGATGGTTTTTTTTCTGCTTCGCAAAATACTGATCGAGACCACTATGCGACTCTCTCAGGAATAGTGGTTGATCAATATTGGAGTTGGTATGTACTTAAATCCTATGATTTAGAGGTCAACAGTGTAGATTTTAAAAAAAATGCAAAAGTAGGGAGTTGGTTTGGCTCTAATTCTTTGAAATGGCTTTTAGATAGCGGCTTTAATGTTAAGGGAGTACCTGTGACTACCAACACTTTAGCCTTGATGTTGAATGCTCGACATTTGGATGCTATTTTTGGTAGTAACATTGCCATTGAAGCATCTTTTAAAAAGGCCGGTTTTCTTGATTATATAAGGGAAATAAAAGCTCAAAAAAAACCTATGGGTGTATACTTTTCAAAAAAATATCTTTCAAAGCATCCTTTCTTTTTAGCTAAGTTTAATCAAATGATCAAAGAACTCAAATAGCCTAATATAAAGTTTGTAGTGACACACCGTTATAAACAAAAATATCGATAGATAGCTTCAAAATTTCAAACCTCTTTTATCACATACCAGTCAAAATGAAAGAAACAATACAAAGCCTCCATTTCTGTATAGCGTCACCTGATAAGGCCCTAGAACAGTAGACACTTAAACGGGTTATTGAGCGTTAGTCGCTGATGAATAACAAGGGTGAACCATTGGTAAAATGTAAGTCTACCTAAATGGCTGTTTTGGGCTGAAACCAGCCACTGTAAGTTTATGAGTGAGAATTTATTAGTTTTAATTTTTGTTTTGTCAAATAAGTGATATTTGACGCTATTTAGCCTCGCAGATTAACTTATAAATAATCAGATAAGATAAAAAGAAGATCAATTGCTGCTGCCCTCAGTTTACCAACACCCACTTTCGCCATACATAACCCCTATTCGAAAACTTTAGATGAGAGTACTGACTCTAGCTCAAAGCAAACACTCCCAGTAATGATTTATAAACTTCAAATACTTTAGTATTCTCTTTTACTTAGCTTTCGCTAATTTTTGAAGCGTGCTGTCTATGATTTGCTGAATTTCGCCAGATAGACGCATCTCTGTAAGTACCGTTGTAATTGGGAGCAATAATTTTTTGTTTTTCTTGTGTAAATA
>Ga0209292_1003069_pt1 | contig 18639 bp, 15 predicted proteins | sample GOMGulsemesocosm_2_FD_184634 | JGI IMG/M metagenome (GOLD analysis project Ga0209292, IMG submission 184634) | Methane-oxidizing microbial communities from mesocosms in the Gulf of Mexico - GOM9C Gulf of Mexico (SPAdes) (version 2) | ecosystem: Environmental > Aquatic > Marine > Cold seeps... | reverse complement strand
CTGTTGTATTTTAATATCCATATCTTTAATGCCCTATAAACATATTAGTGATCACACTTTTGCAGGGTGATAAATTTTTCTTATCAAACGAACAGAATTTACCGTTAGATTTATCAAGAGTCAAATGGCAGTATTCACAACATTGAAACAAAGTTGTTACAAAGTGGATGTGAACATGAAAACTCAAAGTTACCCTGTACAAACTGAATTATTTGCGTCTAAGGCTCCCCTTGAATGGGCTATTGTCAATAATGGCACCTTATATACTGCGCAAATCCCTATTGATCAAACTGGCGTTGTAGTTGACGGCGGTATTGAGGCTCAAACACGTCGAACGCTCGATAACCTGGTTCATACTTTAGAGTGTGCAGGTGAATCACTTAATTCTGTGCTGCAAGTTTTAATCTACGTAACTGACCGCGAATACCTTGCAACCGTGAATAAAGTATATGCCGAATATTTTAAGGCCCCTTATCCAAATCGTGCCGCAATCGTAGTAGCCGGACTCGCCCGTGAAGAAATGCTGGTGGAACTCGTTGTCTACGCCGCGGTCAACGCCGAACTATAATGACGATATGAACCTATTTATCGAATACAAACAAATCTAACGCATAGCCGAAACAAGGAAAGTCGTATGACAACTCAAACACAGCGCATTCAACCAGAACACTCACTTTATATTGGCGGCGAATGGCAAGCCGGTGTTAGTACTATCGCCAATATCAATCCGTCTGATATTACTCAAAATCTGGGTAACTTTGCACAAGCGAGTGCAGCGCAAGTTCAACACGCTATCTCGGCAGCAAAGCATGCACAGCCAACATGGGAAAAAACACCATTAGAGCAAAAACAAGCGGTCTTACAAGGTATCGGTGATGAGTTGATTGCCCGCTGCGATGAACTTGGTCGCTTACTATCAAGTGAAGAGGGTAAGCCGTTCTTAGAAGGTCGTGGTGAGATTTATCGCGCGGGTCAGTTCTTTCAGTATTTTGCTGCTGAAGTGCTACGTCAAATAGGTGATAGCGCCGCGTCAGTGAGACCAGGTGTATCTGTTGAGGTAACACGTGAAGCTGTGGGTGTTGTAGCCATTATTTCACCGTGGAATTTCCCTACGGCCACTGCCGCCTGGAAGATTGCGCCAGCATTAGCATTTGGTAATAGTGTTATCTGGAAACCGGCTAATTTAACGCCTGCAAGTGCCGTTGCATTAACTGAAATTATTCACCGTCAGGGTTTACCGGCTGGTACGTTTAACTTGGTGCTTGGCAGCGGATCTGAAGTGGGTAATGTCCTTATTAATTCAACTGAAGTGAATGGTGTTAGCTTTACTGGTTCTGTTGATACGGGTCGTAAAATTGCAGCTGCAACAGCGCCTAATTTTGTGCGTTGCCAGTTAGAAATGGGCAGTAAGAATGCACTTATTGTTGCAGATGATGCGGATATCAATATTGCTGTTGAAGCGACTATTGCCGGTTCTTTCTCTGGCGCAGGTCAAAAGTGTACAGCCTCTTCTCGTCTTGTGGTTATGGACGGTATTCATGATGCATATGTTGAAGCACTTATTAAGCGCATGAGTGAATTAAAAGTGGGTCATGCCTTAAAAGAAGGTGTGTTCATGGGGCCTGTTGTTGATAGTAAGCAATTAGATGCTAACTTTGACTGGATTGATACCGCACGTCAAAGTGGTGGTGAACTGGCATTCGGTGGCGAACGTTTAAGTCTAGAGCATGAAGGTTTCTATATGTCGCCTACACTGTTTGTTAATACTAAAAATGATTGGTCTGTGAATCAAGAAGAAGTATTCGCGCCGATGGCGAGTGTTATCCGTGTTGCTGACTTAGATGAAGCAATCGCAACAACCAACGATACACGATTTGGTTTAACGAGTGGCATCATCACGCAAAGCCTACGTACGAGCACCTTGTTTAAACAACAAGCGCAAACAGGCTGTGTGATGGTTAACTTGCCAACAGCGGGTACTGATTACCATGTACCGTTTGGTGGCCGTAAGGAGTCTAGCTTTGGCCCTCGTGAGCAAGGTCAATACGCAAAAGAGTTCTATACCGTGGTGAAAACGGCTTATCAACGTGCTTATTGAGCTGCGTTGAAGTCAGCACTAAGTGAATCAAAGTCAGATAAATAATTAGGAGTCGGTATGTATCACCAAAGGATTGTTATTGACGGGTTGCAATATTGCAATTGGGATCGAGAGTACTTCCAGACATTAAAAAGCAGTGGTATTACCGCTGTTCACGCCACGATTGTTTATCACGAAACAGCGCGTGAAACATTAAGCCGTTTTGCGGAATGGAATTTACGGTTTGAACAAAATGCGGACTTGATCATGCCGGTCCATTCTGTTGCTGATATCGAAAAGGCGAAGATATTAGGCAAAGTGGGTATTTTCTTTGGCGCACAAAACTGCTCATCGATTGATGATGAAATCGGTTTAATTGAAGTGATGCGTCAACAAGGGCTGCTTATTATGCAGCTGACTTATAACAACCAAAGCTTACTGGCGACAGGGTGTTATGAGAAAAATGATAATGGTATTACTCGTTTTGGTAAGCAAGCTATTGCGGAGATGAATCGCGTTGGGATGATCATCGATATGTCACATAGCGCAGAGAGATCTACACTTGAAGCGATTGATTTATCGTCACGTCCTATTTGTATCAGTCATGCCAACCCGACGTTTGCGTTTGAAGCTCTGCGTAACAAATCGGATACGGTGATCAAGTCACTCGCTGCGCGTGGTGGGCTGTTAGGGTTCAGTTTATACCCATTTCACTTACCTAATGGTAGTCAGTGTACCTTAGATGATTTTTGCCAAATGGTCGCGAAAACAGCAGATATGGTTGGTGTTGAACACTTGGGGATAGGTAGCGATTTGTGTCTCAATCAACCACAAGCTGTATTGGAATGGATGCGTAATGGTCGCTGGTCTAAAGCGATGGATTACGGTGAAGGCTCTGCAAGTAATGCAGGCTGGCCGGACTCATTACCCTGGTTCTGCGGCAGCGCAGGCATGGAGAATATTTATAGCGGATTAATGCGCTACGGATTCTCAGAGTCTGAAGCGGGGCAAGTACTGGGTGATAATTGGTTTAACTTTTTAAAGCAAGGATTAGAGCCTATTTCGTAAGTTATAACGCACATATAGAACACCAGCTCACGATTAAACTATTGGGCTGGCGTAAATACACCTTTGCAATTGCAAAGAAAACCTCTGGAGTCAGAGCATGTCAGATTTAATCAAAAGCGTGAAAGCGGCGAGCTTAGATAGTGAAGGTAGCAATACCGCTAGCACTTCAAGCTCTTCAAATAAAAGCGCAGTAAGTGAAAGTAATTCTACAGCGGATAAATTGGGTTTTAGTAACCCCGCGTTTTGGTACAGTGGCAGTTTTCTTGCCTTATTTGTACTATTAGCTTTATACGATGGAGCATTATTATCCAGTCTTGTGAATACAGGGTTCTCGTGGGCTGTCACAGTCTTTGGTCCTTATTGGCAAATATTGTTGTTATTAACTTTTTTGATTGGCATAGGCTTAGCTGCTGGTCGTACTGGTAATGTCGTTTTAGGTGCACTGCCTAAACCTGAAATGGATGGCTTCCGTTGGATGGCTATTATCTTCTGTACCTTACTTGCTGGTGGCGGTGTATTTTGGGCCGCAGCAGAGCCAATTGCACATTTTGTGAGTCCACCACCCTTGTATGGTGCACAAGAAAATGTCCAGCAAACCGCTATTAATGCATTGTCACAATCATTCATGCACTGGGGCTTTCTCGCTTGGTCGATTGTTGGTAGCCTTACCTCTATCGTGGTGATGCATCTTCATTATGATAAAGGCTTACCGCTTAAACCGCGTATTTTACTTTATCCTCTTTTCGGTAAGCGCGTGCTAACTGGTCACACAGGTGCCTTGATTGATGCTTGTTGTATTGTGGCTGTTGCGGCAGGGACTATCGGCCCTATTGGTTTCCTTGGTTTACAGGTGAGCTACGCATTAAACGCTTTGTTTGAGATCCCAGACGGATTTACTACGCAGCTTATCATCATCTTATTTGCAATTGCGTTATATACAATTTCGGCATTGAGTGGCTTAAATCGTGGCATGCAAATGCTCAGTCGTTACAACGTTGTTTTAGCTTGTGTATTGATGGTTTATATCCTTGTTTTTGGTCCAACTAACTTTATTTTTAATGGCTATATCCAAGGTGTAGGTAGCCTAGTCGATAATTTCATTCCAATGGCGACGTACCGTGGTGATGAAGGTTGGTTGAGCTGGTGGACTGTATTTTTTTGGGGGTGGTTCTTAGGCTATGGCCCGATGATGGCTATCTTTATCGCCCGTATCTCGCGCGGTAGAACCATACGCCAGCTAGTCTCAACCATTAGCATTATTGCGCCGCTCACTACCTGCTTCTGGTTCACCATCGTGGGTGGTTCAGGCTTGGCATTTGAAATCGCAGAACCGGGTTCAGTCAGTTCAGCATTTGAAGGTTTTAATCTACCTGGTGCGCTGCTGGCTGTCACAACACAGTTACCATTTCCTATGGTTACTTCGGTCCTTTTTCTTATCCTGACTACGATCTTTATCGTGACGACGGGTGATTCGATGACTTACACAATTAGTGTGGTGATTAGTGGTGAAGAGGAACCAAATGCATTTATTCGTACATTTTGGGGGGTGGTTATGGGGATAACCGCGTTAGTCCTTATTTCTCTGGGTTCGGGAGGCATATCGGCACTGCAATCTTTCATTGTTATTACAGCTGTGCCTGTTTCTCTCATTTTATTGCCATCACTTTGGAACGCACCACAAATCGCGATTCAGATGGCCAAAGACCAAGGTTTATAGCCTGTCTTAGTAGAAAATAATGTGAAGCAAGGCGGTGAGTAAGCCGCCTAATTAAAACTCTTATAATTAAAATGGAAGTTAATAATATGGATGCTCGTCCTTCAATTTACGGTGGCACTTATATGCGTGATCCTGAAACCGTGATGGCGCCAGCAAGGCTTGGTGCAATGCACCAGAATCGAATAAGTTTTGTACGTAGCCTAGTTCGTAAAATGGCGCAACAAAATTGGCAAGTCACTCAGCATGAGTGGCAGTTATCACCACAAGGTTTTGGCCACGTCATTTATAAACTAACGACGTTGGAACATGTTTATCACTTAGTTATTTTTTGTGATGAGATCGCGGATGAAGATCGTAATGATCGTGTGATTGCCGAAAAGTGGGACGTGACGTTCGCCCTTGTTTATGGCGATGTCGATGCTGATTTACTGGGATGTTTACGTGCAAATGTGCCGTTACAAGAAGCAGGACGGAATCCAAATAAGGTGCTGGTATTAGCAAGAGCAAATAAAAGTGTACGTGTATTTGAACATTTAGTGTCGCACCTTGCAAAAGGCCAGCAGCCTAACGTCAAAGAACTCGCTGAAGTTGGTTATATTCTGCGTACGACTGCTGTTTATGGTAATGGTAAGTTTGGTATTTCCGATTTTGGCTGGCTTGAGAGTAATGACGACTTCAACCAGTCATTCAGTGCGCAGATGTGCGCTGTGTATATTTTACGTGAATTCAGCCTCGATTGGATTCATTACATAGCCAATCAGCAAGGTGGTGATAAGGCGGTTAATTTAGATGTCGATTTACAACGCTACCTTGGTATCGGTAATGCAACAGGTCTCGGCATGGCGCCATACTTAATCAATCATCCTTGTGTCGTTGATAAGTGGTTATCATCTAGAGAGTCTGCGCTGACGGCCGTATTAAACAGTTCCGTTACTGGTAATAAACGTGAGCCATTGCAGCGTTTATTACAAAAAGCCCTTTGCCATTTGGATCAAATCATCACGATTAATGAACAGCAACAAGATCTTAATACGACCGCAATAGTTGAGTTGGATGATTTATTGAATAAGTTAGAAAGCCTGCTATTACAGATGTCGACCTGGCAGGAGTTAGTTGATTACAGTAAGCAATATAGTTTAGAAACCCAAGAAATCTTGCTGTCATGTTTGATGGAGATTAATCCTGATTTAGTGGACGGCTATGAAGCCAAGATGAATTGTGATGAAAGCTTAAATCTACCGAGCGGTAAACGCATTGAAGATTTATTAGCTGTCTTGGAAAGTCGTTATCGTTGGGCAATCGACACTGATTTTAAGCAACCAGAAAACAATTATTGGTTTTGGTATCGTTCACAAGATAAGGAAGAACCACGTTTAGGCGTACGGGGGGAAGAACCTGGCGAAGATCGTGAGTTACCGCTGGATATTGGTCGTCAAGTCTATCGCCTTTATCATGAATTATTGATCTGTAAACCAAACATGCAGTTGGCTGAGTTTTTAGTGCTGCATCCTCAATATCGTGCGATTTCACGTCGAGTTTGGACGCTCGGCAATAAAGACATGGGCGAGATCCAGATGAACGTATTACACAAAACTGCGCTACCAATGCATTTGTTGCGTTGTAAATTAGCGGTATTTGGCGCAACTAAGTTCGACCCTCGTTCAGAACGTTGGGTGCGGGTTACCTTTTTTCAAGGCGCACCTTTGCTTAATGAAATTCATGATGGGGAGTGGTTGTTCCCGTTGTTACCGACCCATTCATTAAATCAAGCAGTAGCAGCAGGAGAAACGTCATGATTGTTTCATATAATGAATTAACGGGCGTTGTTAACAAAGCCTTTCTTGGTATGCGCCGAACCTGTGGTGAAGCTGATATCATTGCTAATATGGTTGCTGGTTTGCAGATGGTAGGCTTGAACGGTATCGGCCATTTCAACAATGCCGCCCAATTCTTGACGGCTGAAAAAGATTGTCCGGTTGATATTTTTACCACGAATGATGGTGGCTTAGTGGTTGATTTACATGGCTGTAGTTTAGCTTGTCACTTGCCTGTGGTGATTGATTATGCAATTGAAAAAATGGTGAATAAAAAACACCTGACTATCGAGTTGAAAAATTGTCATAACCGTTGGCTTGCGTATAACGAATTAGTGAAGCTAGCGGCTAAGGGCTTAGCATGTAAAGCACAGTGGAATAATGGTTCGTCACCACAAAATACCCTGTATATTTTGAATCAAGGTTGTGTGTCTCCGGAATTGTTTTTATCTGACCATCTGGACTTAGCGGGGAGTGCGTTACATGATATGACCATTCAATTATCAGTGAAAAGTTTTGATATTACGGGTTACTCGGCGGGTTACACGAGACATATTAAGTCTTCAGAACTAAATCGCGCACTACGTGATACTTGGCATGACGGCATTCTGGTTGATGATGCGGAATGGGAAACGTTGAAACAAACTGCCACAGCACTCTTGGTTGAAAATAGTAAACAATCGCTTAAGGGCGCAGGAGAACTCGCTCATTCACTTCGCTAGTCTTTAGTTTACAAAATACCGTCTATTGGCATCGCCGAGGAAGTTGATGAACTTCAATACTCGGTGATAATTGCTTATAAATGTTCAATATATCCATTAAACAATGATCAAATGCAGCTATCACACTTGGATCGAACTTGCTACCGGATAATTCTCGGACCTTATTAATTGCGATTTCAATGGGGATTGCATTTTTATAGCAACGGGGATGTATCATGGTATCAAAGGTATCGACAACTGCCACAATACGCGCGGATAATGGTATATCATGGTATTGCAATTGGTTGGGATAACCACGCCCATCCCAATGTTCGTGTAAGGTTAGCGCAATATCATGGGCTACTTTAAGCGTTGCTGATTCGGCATCTTGCAAAATTTTTGCACCGATAATTGGCGCTGTTTTCATCACTGCCCACTCTTGCATTGTTAATGCCGCGGGTTTTGATAATATTTGCTCCGGAATGCCTATCTTCCCTAAGTCATGTAGTTTTGCGGCGGCGCGTAATTCTTTTGCTTTGCCTTTCGGCATGCCCATGTTTAACGCAATTAATTCACAATAACGTGAAACGCGTCGAATGTGATTAGATGATGAATCATTCTTATATTCTGTCGCAAGTCCAAGCCGAGTTATGGTTTCGGCATTGGTTTTTTCTAGCATTAAATGCAGTTGTTCATTTTCTTTGCGTGATGTAATTAAACTATCGATCATATTATTAAACGCGTATTGCGTTTGCTGTAATTCTACAAAGGTGGATTCCGATATATTCGTCTTAATAAATTGGCCACAACGAATATTTTCAGCAATTATTTTTATTTTTCGGAGTGAATCTGTAATGTGATTAATGAAAAAGAATGAGGTTAAACAGGCGATGATACTGATCACTAAGCCAAATAGAATATTCAGTTTTTGATTATCAATTAACTCATTGAGAAAAAATTTTTCAGGCATGTAAATAGCGATTATCCAAGGCCATTTGTGATGTGTAAACTCTTTAAATAAGCCATGATATTTATTATTATCGAAATTAAATGTAACGGTTGTCGCTGTGCTTCCAGTCGAAAATAGCTGGGTTTTTTCTTGCAGTGCTTGCCAAGCCGTTAAGGCGATTGGATTTTTAATTTCATTGATGCGTGGAAAGCGTAAACTTTCATTTGCGGTATCTTGAATAATTTTTTGGTCTGGATACGCAATGATTTCGCCAAGTCGATTAGTGACAAACGCGGTGCTACTTTCTCCTAGATCAAGGTTATCAAAAAAGGATGAAATAGTGGCTAAGGATAGATCGACACCTACAACCCCAATTAATTGGTTATCTTTGCCATAAACAGGCATTGAACTGGTGATACCAGGCTTACGTGAAGAGAAAAATACATAAGGGTCAGTCCAAGATAAGGCATCGTTATCGAGTGCTTTATTAAACCAAATACGGTCTCGGGGATCGTAAGCTTCTTTGGTTATTTCTTTTACGGAAAGCTGTGTAAAGTTATTATCATGGGTGTAGAGATGTGATGATTCTAAGATATTGTTGGTATCAAATGTAATGTATTTTCGTGAGAACAATGGTTCATTGAAGCCTTGCTCACGTTGCACATATACAAAGGTGCCACTTGTATTTGCAAAGTAGATCCCTGAGATGTGTGGTGATTGTTTTAGTTGTTGAAAAAAATATAAACCAAGATCTTCGGGTCGGTCAATTGATAACACATCTGAGCTGAGTAATTCTCTGCTTAATAATGTCGTTGCTGCTGCAGTATCAAGAAAACGTTTCGAGTTGTTGATAACATTGTCTGCATAATCAATCATTAACTTGTGGGCATGAGAATTGAATGAACGTTGATTCGAGATATAGCTCGACACTAATAGCGTCGTTAACGTAACAAATTGCAGTAGGATCACACCGCTAATAAGGGCTTTCTTTATGGTAATACGCAATGGTAATTCATCCTTGAATTATGCATAAGATATCGAGTTGAACACTATTATTAACATCGAGATTTAATCGAGTCAAGTTCGCTTAAGCGATCACACTCGGTAATTGTTTAGTGTATTAATCACTTCCTCTGACTGACGTAAGGCTCTTAATTGGGTAAATAAGTCGACCGCTTCAGGATACTGCTTACGTAGATAGCTAAACCATTGTTTTATTCTGTTGGGTAGATACTTCTCTTTATCACCACGAATCTCTAATTGGCAGTAGTTCCTCAATAAAGTGACTACATCAGCCCAAGGCATGGGCGCTTTGTTGTATTTAACCACTTCACCTAAATTTGGTAAATTTAATGCACCGCGACCGACCATTAAGTCGTTACAACCAGTCACTTCTATGCAACGTTGACCATCGGCATGATTCCAAATCTCACCATTAGCGATAACCGGAATTGAAACGTGTTGTTTAATTTCGGCAATAGCTTCCCAGTTAATCGCTGCTGCGCGATAACCATCGGCTTTGGTTCGACCATGTACTGTCAGTTCATTGGCCCCCGCTTGTTGCACTGCATCGGCGATTTCTAACTTATGATTACTGTCTTCCCAGCCTAAACGGATCTTAGCGCTGACAATGTGCTCCGAAGGTACCGCTTCTCGCACTTGTTTCACGATTTGATATACAAGTTCAGGTTCACGTAAACATGCCGCACCACCAGATGACTTATTGACTTGTTTCGCCGGACAGCCAAAGTTGATATCTAAGCCGTGAGAACCAAGGTCAATGGCACGAACGGCATTTTCTGCCATCCATTCTGGATGTTGCCCTAATAATTGAATGCGGACAGGGGTACCTGCCTGTGTACGGCAACCATTCTTTAATTCGGCGCAATAACGGTAAAAGATCTTTTCTGGTAATAACTGTTCGACGACTCGAATAAACTCGGTTACGCACAAATCGTAACCGCCTTGCGCTGTCAGTAACTCGCGCATCAAATTGTCAACAACGCCCTCCATAGGGGCTAAAACTACGCGCATGTTATTGTCCTGCGTTGGCAAAATGAGCGATTAAAACAGAATTCACCATAATTGCCAAATTTATCGTATAATAATTTCTTCAAAAGGGGGGGAATCTTAATACTCGCTTGCATATCAACAAGCAGTTACATAAAATTTATCCCCAATATTATTTTTATATGAGCACATGTTTTATACCCAAATTATTTGGTGATATGACATATCGCTCATCAAATTAACAGGTTGAAACATGAACCAAGATACACTCGGGTTTATTAAAAACAGTATTAAATCAATTCCAGACTACCCGAAAGCTGGCATTATCTTCCGTGATGTAACAAGCTTAGTTGAAAACGGTCCTGCATTTTCAGCGACAATCGACTTACTTGCTGAACGTTTTAAAGATGCTGGTTTTACAAAAATTGCGGGTACTGAAGCGCGTGGTTTTATTTTCGGTGCACCGCTTGCTAAAGCGCTTGGTTTAGGCTTTATTTTAGTACGTAAACCAAACAAATTACCGCGTAAAACTATCGAGCAAAGCTATGAGCTTGAATACGGTACTGATACGTTACAGATCCATGTTGATGCTGTAGATGCAGGTGATAAAGTACTTATCGTTGATGATTTATTAGCGACAGGTGGTACTGTTGCCGCGACGGTTTCTTTAATTCGTCAGCTTGGTGGTATCGTTGAAGATGCTGCATTTGTTATCTCATTACCCGATCTTGGTGGTGAAACTGTATTAAATAATCTTAATGTTAATATTACCAAATTAGTTGATTTTGACGGCGAATAATCCGCTGTCATTGTAATAACAGTAATAATTGTAATTATCATGATTAGCTGGTGGTCGACTGCCAGCTATTTTCAGTCCCGAGCATATTAGTGCTTATCAATATTAAGTAATCATTGAACTGTTATGAGTTATCAAGTTTTAGCGCGTAAATGGCGCCCGCATAATTTTCAGCAAGTTGTTGGTCAACAACATGTGCTGACCGCTTTAGTTAATGCGCTAGAGCAAGATCGTTTACACCATGCTTATTTGCTCAGTGGTACTCGCGGTGTTGGTAAAACAACGATCGCCCGCATTTTAGCGAAGAGCTTAAACTGTGAAAAAGGGATCACCAGTAAACCTTGTGGCGAATGTTCAACGTGTGTCGAGATTGATCAAGGTTCTTATGTTGATCTACTCGAAATTGATGCGGCATCACGTACCAAAGTTGAAGATACCCGTGAGTTACTTGATAACGTGCAGTATAAGCCAGCTCGTGGTCGTTTTAAGGTGTACTTAATCGATGAAGTACACATGCTTTCTAAGCACAGTTTTAATGCGCTATTAAAAACGTTAGAAGAACCACCAGAATATGTGAAGTTCTTGCTAGCGACAACCGATCCACAAAAACTGCCTATTACGATCTTATCGCGTTGTTTGCAATTTCATTTAAAAAGCCTAACGACTGAGCAGATTTCTCAGCAGTTGGTGCATATTTTATCGCGCGAACATTGCCAATATGAATTGTCAGCATTGAACTCAATCGCCAAAGCGGCCGATGGCAGTATGCGTGATGCATTGAGTTTGACTGATCAAGCCTTGTCTCACGGCGCTGGTGAAGTATTACACCAAACTGTGTTAGATATGTTGGGCACGTTAGATCACAGCCATATGTTGCAATTACTGCGTTTAATTGTCAGTGGTGATGCTAATAACTGCATGGCGAAGATTGCCGAGGTGAGTTCGTTAGGACCTGATTTTGACCAATTACATGTAGAATTAGCAAGTTTGTTACACCGTATTGCTATGGCGCAAATTTTACCGTCGTCAGTGGTTGATACTGAACATGCCGATAAAGTGAAAGCCTTGAGTGATGAAATGTCACCAGAAGATGTACAGTTATATTATCAAATCACATTGACTGGTCGTAAAGAACTGCCACTTGCACCAGACCCACGTAGTGCGTTAGAAATGACGATATTACGTATGCTAGCGTTCCGCCCACAAGGTCGTTTACAAGCGCCAGAAAGGGATGTGACGCCAGCTGTGACGGAAACGGTGGTTGCAGCACAGATTGAACAAGCGCCGCAGAAAATACAGCAACCTATACAAGAATCAACGCAACAACCAGCAGTTCCATTTGTTGAAGTGACTGATGAAGCGGTTACGAATTTAAACCTAGAGCAAAACGAGCTATTACAAGCTGCGCAAGCGATGGGCCATGTTGAAGCGCAAGCTCTTGAACCGCAAGGCTATACAGCTGCACAGGTTGAGCCACCAAGTATCGCTCCACAGAACTATGTTGCGCCGCAAACTAATAGCGCGCCGCAAAACAGTTTTGAACAACAGAATAGCGTTGCACAAGAAAATATCGCAGCAGCAGAATACGCGCCACAACCGATGGATATGTCGCCGACACAAGCCGTACCTATCCAGAATGAGCAAGTAAATACAACTCAACAGCAGCAACCGCAGAGTCAAACTCCTGCGCAAGCGTCAGTAGCTGAAAACAGCGTCGATCAAGGTCGTAAAACACGTAATTTTTTACGCAGTCGTTTAGGTACAACTGCAAAAAAGTCGACAGCGGCGAAGAGTGAACAGGCTCCATCGTCGTATGTACCGCCGAAAAAAGCGGTAGCACCTGTTAGACAAAATATGCAACAGCAGCAATCACAGTCTGCACCTGCATGGCAAGATCTACCTCCGCTGGATTCGTATCAAGATCAAGGCAGTTATCCAGATCAAGGGCAGGGCGATTATCATAACCAAATGCCAGAGTCGAATACTTATCCACCGCAAGGCTTTGCTGAACCCGTCGTTCGTCAAATTGATCGCTTTAGCCAAGTTAAGGTTGATATTAATGATTTGTCACCCGCTTTTCAGCCACAAAAGTCAGGTAAATCAACGGCAACGGCACCGCTAGATAATAAGTTACGTGATGAAACAGACCCGTGGTGTTGTTATATTAATCAGATGAGTTTAGGTGGGCGTGTCCGTCAACTGGCGCTGCACAGTGTGATGGAACAGGAACCTGGTCGTGTTACTTTGACCATGAATCCAGACCAACGATACTTTGCTAATGACAAGTCACGCCAGCAGTTAAGTGAAGCGCTGCAACAAGTGTTAGCTGAGCCAGTGGAGTTAGTAATCAACTTTGGTGAAAACCCAAACAAATCAACGCCAGCGCAACTAGAAGAAATAATTTATCAACAACGTTTAGCGAATGCGACTAAAAACTTGTATGATGATAAGTATATTCAGTTCTTTATGAACCGTCTTGGCGCTGTTGTTGATGATAGTTCAATTGTGCTGTTATAAAAATTTAGTAACCTTGATTTTTTTTAAATGATACCCATATAGTATGAGTATTCAGTGCGAAACAATCGGTATTTATTTATTGTTGTTCGCGACAGTCAGATAGAAAGAGAGTTTAATATGTTCGGTAAAGGCGGAATGGGCGGGCTAATGAAGCAGGCTCAACAAATGCAAGACAAAATGGCTAAAGTACAAGAAGACTTAGCTAATATGGAAGTAGTTGGGGAATCAGGTGCTGGCATGGTTAAAATCACTATGACTGGTAGCCATAACGTACGTCGTGTACAAATCGATCCTGAATTGATGGAAGACGATAAAGAAATGTTAGAAGATCTAATCGCTGCTGCTATCAACGATGCTGCTCGTCGTGTTGAAGAAGAAAACAAATCAAGAATGGCTGACGTTACCGGTGGTATGAAATTACCACCAGGTATGAAAATGCCTTTCTAAGTTGACTGATATTTAATATCGATCAATTAATTGGCCTCGGCTTTTCCCTTTGGGGTTAAGCAGGGGTCAAGTTACCCCATTCAAAATGTAATGTATCCGCGTTGAGTGAATGCTTGGCCAATTAGTGACTCTGAGAACCTAGAGCCTAAGATGCAAAGCAATACGAACAACAAGTTCTATTGTATTATTCTCTATAATATAAGACATGAACATCTTTTTATTACTTATACCTAATAAATAAAATGCTCTTTTTAAATGAGTATCAACAGAACTTGCTCCAATGCATAATAGTTTAGCGATTCCTTTAGTGGTAATATTTAATGTTGAAAGTGAAAGGCATTCTATTTGACGGTTAGATAAATTTTTATTCCATATTTTATTAATGACTTGATAAAAGTTTATATTATCATTCGTAATGTATTGTGAAGATAAATCAGAATGTGAAATCTGATTTATTAATTTATTCATATTAACATCGGCTTGATAATTAATTATTTTTTTATCTTGAAAAGTAAGCTTAGTTTCTCCTTCGTAGAAAATTGAATTTCCAGTTGCTGAGACTGATAAAAATTCGCCTAGATGTTTACCTCTACACTCCCAATTAATAATAATAGTATCTTCAAAAAAATCAATTGAGTTTTCTTTATAATTCAATACTGGGAAAGCTCTGAACCAAGAATTCAGCGTGTTAATAAAAGGCTCATATCCTACACTTAACTTTACTGGGCTTCCTATTATAGTATTGTGTGACATTATGTTTGGTATATCATTAACATTTTTTTCACTCCAAATTAATTCCATAAATTGTCTGGAATCATTAATTAACCCATCTTTATATGTCGACATAAAATCCCTTTTTTAAAAACAAAATATTAATGGAAATGTTAAATTATAAAAAAACTAAATAAAATAAGAACATACTATTTACTTTATAGGTGTTTATAAAATTAATCTTGAGCAACACAATTGAATGTAATAACATCATAAACCATATTAATGCTTTCTTCGTGTTGGTTAGTTAGCCGTCTAAATTCATAAATCCAATCAGTTACAAATTCAGGTGGAGCTACTTGCATATGTGGCATCCAACAGCTTATGTAACGTAGAAATAAATTGTCGTTATGAAAGTGATGTGTACGGGTTTCAACTTTAATCTTTATATTCTCAAATCCTACTTCGCTTAAAAATAATTCTAAGTTTGAAGCCGAATAAAAAAAATAAGGGTTTGTAAAAGATGAAAAGTACTGCTTATACTTTTCATAAACGGCAATATTTTCAGATGCTTTCCAAAGATGTTCACACCTAGGATATATCAGGCCTAAAAAACGACCTGATTTATCTAATGATTTATAAATAAGTTCCAATGCTTTTTTTAGATCCGAAACCCAATGTAAACAATTGAAACTAGTAATAACGTTGAACTTTTCTTCGATACTTAATGTACTTACGTCCTGCAATATAAACCTACATTCGGGGTAATTTTTCTTTGCAAAATTAAGCATGTCTATGGACAAATCAACACCTAAAACCTTTTTTTTAGATTTTTTTTGTAAATACGATGTTATAGCTCCGTCCCCACAGCCAATATCCATAATGCTTTTATTTTCAAGTTGTTCTTTATCTATGAGTTCAAAGGATAATAGCTTTTGTACTTCTGAGTTCTGTGAATAATCCCCAGCATGCCAATTTAAAATCACGTGTTTTACTCCTATGTCATTAAACTATTTATATGAGTTAGCTACTTTTAATTCTCATTGAATATAAATATGTAAATCCAAAAAGACCTATAATAAGTCCGGTATATTTTAGTTCATAAGGTGATAATAATGTTATAACTAATGGCGTAATACCACCAAAGATAGATAATGCAGAATTAAATCCAACCCCTAATGAAACAGCCTTATGTGTCCCTTTTACTTGAGAGAAAATCACTGCGCATGTAGGTGCTAGAATCAATGCGGAAATGAAAAGTAACCCTGTATTAGCTATAACCAAATACACCACATTTCCTGTATCTAGAATTGCATAGAGAGGTGCTGATAATATAATTAAGCAATATACACCTAGATCCATTGCTTTTTTTGATGAACTATATCGATCAAATAACCAACCAACAAATACTATAAATATAATAAAAAAAACATTACTTAAAAGTGGGAATGATAATTTAACAGCATCACTAGGATCTATCACATTTATTAGAATCCGTCCTGCAGTGGCATTCACATAAAATACAATTCCAGCAGGTATTGAAATTAAAAAGACCTTAAGAATTGATTTTTTATCAACCTTGTATCTACTCTTATTGACTGCCAGTGGAACTTTATCAACTAATTTGAATTTAAAATAAAAGCTCAATACTATATTGAAAATACCTAGAAATAGTGGGATTCGCCATCCAAAGTCAACCATCTCTTCTCTAGATAAGTTATATTCTAAAATCAAGATGAGTGATTGCGCCATGAGGACACCAACCAAACAACTCGCGACAATTAAAGCTGAGACTTTAGTCTTACTTTCTTTTTTTGATGTCTCAAGTAGATAACATATTATTACCGGATATTCACCACCAAAACAAAATGACTGTATCATTTGAAGAAGTAATAGAATAAGTGGTGCCGCAATCCCGATTTGAGAGTAAGTTGGGAGTATAGCCATTGAAATTGTTGCTACACCAATAAGAGAACTCGTTAGGATTAAAGCTTTTTTCCTTCCATATTGATCAGCATAAAGTCCAATAATAAAACCACCAATAGGTCTCATTAAAAATCGGATTGCAAAAATTCCCCATACAAAAATAATAGATTGTTCAAGAGAGGAATTAGAAAAAAAATTTTCAGCGATATAAACATAGATAACACCATAAACAGCAATATCATAGTATTCAAAAATATTACCAGAAATAATACCTAATCTTCTTTTCCAAGTAACCAAAGTACCCCCTATTTATTATAATAACTACAATTGTTTGACTCATTACGAAGCAAGCTAGGTTGCTACTTATTTGCAACCTACTTACAATATTGGCGAGAGGGTACCCTTTTTGGGTAGTTTAGATAGGGGTAAGTAACGGAACTATCTAATTCGAGGTAAAATATTGCAGGGAGGCACTTTAGCGATATTTTAACCTGTTTACTTAAGGTTATAATTTGAGCTAACGAGAACATAGCTCAACTTAACGTTAAAAATTTGATTTACTTATTGCATGTAAATTGGAGTAAGCGATATGAAAAATCAAGACTAGCTCAACTTGGCGTTGTTATCGCGTCGATGGTTTTTGACAGCCAAGCCATATTTAATATAATCGGCAGAAGTGATTGTAACTGTAGAATTTATTGCTGTTTCGTTCTCTGTATTCTTTCCATAGCAATTGCAGAGTCATTATTTTGGGTTTGGGTTCTTGATGGCTCACATCATCCCATTCCCGATATAGCGGCCTTGAGGTGATTAGGATCGGTTAAGCAGCCATTTTTACACTGGTAATTTCCGTCCCCATTTTTTGGGTACATTTTTTTGGCGGAATTTGTTTATAATAAAAAAATCATCATTAGCTAATTTAAATTTTAGTTATTGAATGATAAATTGCAGACCCTCTTAACCATACTATTTATCCCGCTGAAATTAGCTACGAAGACACGAAATTAAAATTAACGGCGAGTATGATTTGTTATAAAAGTTAATGGTTAATACTTTTATATTATACATTGACTTTTGTTGTCAATGTATACAAATTTAGATTTAAATGTGGATACAGTGATATTTGAAACATTCGTCATCATTATTTTAATATTATTCGTTATCATTTTAGTTGGCTTAATTTATATATTAGTTGTTTATCGTAATCGTATTAACAAATTTCTTTCTGGATCATCAGAATGGGATATAAAGATTATTTATCATTGTTTATTATTTTTTACATTACAGTTTATGTTGGTAATCTATTTATTAAAATAAAGTTGATGCAAGTGAGTGATCGTATATTTCAAGTTGAATAATATTTATTGGTACGTATGCTAATAATTAGAAAGGGCTATGATTAGCCCTAGTAGTTTTAACTAGCGTTGTTGATCAAATAACTTAGAGGCTTGCTCCCCCCTTTTTTATGTAAATCTAAACACTTGTGTTTCTTTCAGTCATAGCTAGTCTAATGACTTTATTTAGCGTTTTATACCGATATATCGCCGTTTTCTATAACGATCTATCGTGGTCTCCAGTATCTAATTTCCTGAAGTGTCACAATGAATTAGGCCCTCTGGTTAGAGGTGATAAACTCACTTTAACTAACCTGATATTGAGCAGTTATCGTTTTATTTTCTCTGTATCCAAATAACTCATTTACCGAATCAATAATAATGAATGTTAATGGAAAAATTAAAATTCCAGCTGGCTGTACTGTATTGAAGGTAGTCACTGGATCTGGTGACATTGGTATAGCTAGGAGTAAAAAAGTTATAAACAGTGTAAAAAGTACAGATAAGAACGTTTGATTATATTCATGAGATTCAGTATACCCTGCGGCAATGCGTATTAATATATGAGCTTT
>Ga0209292_1003068_pt1 | contig 18643 bp, 12 predicted proteins | sample GOMGulsemesocosm_2_FD_184634 | JGI IMG/M metagenome (GOLD analysis project Ga0209292, IMG submission 184634) | Methane-oxidizing microbial communities from mesocosms in the Gulf of Mexico - GOM9C Gulf of Mexico (SPAdes) (version 2) | ecosystem: Environmental > Aquatic > Marine > Cold seeps... | reverse complement strand
CAAGATAGTTTTAAAAAAAGCACTTCTGTATTTAAAAGTTCTTTAAATTTAATGAGTAACGTGAAAACAAGTTCGGTAATACGCTCTACAGCCGCTATACTAATCGAATTGAAACATTAAAATGTAAATAATTGTTACGGTATGCTGCATGCAAAAAAACATTTTACGTATTTTATGGAAACAGATATTGGCACTCGCTTTGGTTGGTGTTGTTATTATTGTCGGTGTCATCCCCTTCGTATTAAAAGAAATTGCCCTAAAAGAAGCTGTTTTTATTGCGCAAAATACTGCGCAACAGTATTCAGAACTAAGACGTTACTACACTAAAAATATTGTCAGTAAACTTAAAGGTCAGGATAAAGTTTCTGCATCGAGCGATTATAAAGCGCATGAATTCGGTATCCCATTGCCGGCCACGATGATTCACGAGCTGAGCAAATCATCCAAATCTAGTGGTTTGCAAATCAAACTGTACTCACCTTATCCCTTTCCCGGACGCTCAAATAGAGTGCTCGATGAGTTCCAGCAACAAGCATGGCAGCAGCTGAAATTGACTCCCAATCAGCCTTTTTTAAAAAATCTACAGAAAAGTGACTCTAAAGTTGTGCGGGTGGCCATTGCCGATAATTTGACTGAGCAAGCTTGTGTTGATTGTCATAACTCGCATCCAGATACACCTAAAAATGATTGGAAATTGGGCGATGTACGTGGCGTCCTAGAAATCGTTGTGCCTATTAATAAGCATTTAAATTGGCAGAAAAATAGTAGTTATCAGCTGTCTGTCATTTTTGTGTTAGTTTTTCTGCTCATATTTATTGCCTTAGTGCGCATACTGAGTAAAGAGTCAAATAAACAGACTAAGGCTATCTTGACGCCATTGAAAAACCAGAAATTTGCCTTGAATGCTCACTCGTTAGTGTCGATGGCGGATAAACAGGGCAATATCATTTATGTTAACGATATGTTTTGTGAGGTAAGTGGCTACGCTAGAGAGGAATTACTCGGTAAAAAGCACAGTGTATTGAATTCGGGTAATCAGTCGAAATCCTACTGGAAAGATATGCATAAGTGCGTGCTTGCAGGGGAGGTGTGGCATGATGAAGTACGTAATAAAGCCAAAAAAGGCCACTATTATTGGGTAGATACCACTATTGTGCCCAATTATGATGAGGCTAACAAAGTAATAGGCTTTACCTCTATTCGTACTGATATCACGCAACAAGTAGAGTTTCTAGAGTATTTAGAACAGGCTAAAAGGCAAGCTGAAGCGGCTAATTTTGCCTTAAATCAACATTCTTTAGTGTCCATTGCCGATATTAAAGGCACTATTTCTTATGTAAATAAGCAGTTTTGCAAGGTGAGTGGTTACGAAAAATCCGAATTATTGGGTGAAAAACACAGTATTCTTAACTCCGCTCATCAGCCAAAAGGCTACTGGAAAGACATGCATCTGCGTGTTCTTGCCGGTGAAGTTTGGCATGATGAAGTGCGTAATAAAGCGAAGAACGGGCAGTATTATTGGGTTGATACCACTATTGTGCCCAATTTTGATAAAGATAAACAGGTGATTGGTTTTACTTCTATTCGAACAGATATCAGCGACAAGAAAGAAGCTTCTGACTTATTGGCTATGGCTAAAGACAGAGCCGAAGCTGACTCCGCAGACTTACTCATTGCAAAAGAAAAGGCTGAAGCAGATGCATTAGATTTGTTAACAGCAAAAGAAAAGGCTGAAGCAGATGCATTAGATTTGTTAACAGCAAAAGATAATTTGTTAACAGCAAAAGAAAAGGCTGAAGCAGATGCATTAGATTTGTTAACAGCAAAAGATAATTTGTTAACAGCAAAAGAAAAGGCTGAAGCAGATGCATTAGATTTGTTAACAGCAAAAGAACAAGCAGAATCGGCTAATTTTGCTTTAGATCAACACTCTTTAGTCTCTACGGCTGACATCAAAGGTACGATTCTCTATGTTAACGACAAGTTTGTCGAAATAAGTGGTTTTGATGCCAGTGAAATTGTTGGTAAAAAGCACAACTTACTAAACTCTGGTAATCAGCCAAAAGATTATTGGAAACATATGCATCAGCAGGTGATTGCAGGGAATGTTTGGCATGACGAAGTTCGAAATAGAACAAAAAATGGCGACTATTATTGGGTTGATACCACTATCGTACCCAATTTTGACATGGCCAATAAAGTCATCGGTTTTACCTCGATTAGAACGGATATAACCGAGCAAAAAGAAAATCAAAGAAGGCTTGAGAGAGCAATAACAGAGGCCGAATCTGCTCAATTTGCCTTAGATGAGCACTCTTTGGTATCTATGGCAGATATTAAAGGCACGATTACTTACGTCAATGAAAAATTTGTTGAGGTCAGTGGTTATGAATCTCATGAGTTGGTCGGCCAAAAACATGCCCTGCTTAATTCCGCTCACCAGCCTAAAGGTTATTGGAAAGCAATGCATCGTCGAGTGCTCAGCGGTGAGACCTGGCGTGAGGAAGTACGTAACAAAGCGAAAGATGGCCACTATTATTGGGTAGATACTACCATTGTTCCAAATTTTGATAGTAATGAAGAGGTCATCGGCTTTACCTCTATTCGCACGGACATCACTGCGCAAAAAGATAATATGGAGAAACTAGCGAGAGCCAAAGAGGAAGCGGAAGCTGCCAGCATTTCTAAAGCGGACTTTCTTGCCAACATGAGCCATGAAATACGCACACCAATGAATGGTGTTATTGGCATGACAAATCTTCTATTAGATACTGAGCTAAACGCTGCGCAAGACAAATTAGCCAATACGGTAAAATCATCGGCAGTGGGATTGTTAGGCATTATTAACGATATTTTAGATTTCTCAAAGGTTGAGGCAGGTAAGATGGACCTTGAATTGATTCCTTTCAATTTAGGACAAATGGTTGAAGATGTCGGTACTGCTTTGAGTTTTCAAGCCGATCGTAAACACTTGCATCTTATCTGCCCTGCCAATCCTATTATCCAACAATGGGTTAAAGCTGATCCTGGGCGTCTTCGCCAGATCTTGACTAATCTTATAGGCAATGGGGTTAAATTTACAGAACAAGGCGAAGTGGCTGTCTTTGTTAAGCTTTTACATCAAACAGATGAGCACAAAACCTTCCGTTTTGAAGTGAAAGATACGGGTATTGGCGTCACTGTAGAGCAACAACAGCAGTTGTTTGACAAATTTACTCAAGCAGATACATCCACGACTCGAAAATATGGTGGTACAGGTTTAGGGTTATCCATATGCAAACAGTTAGTGGAGTTAATGGGCGGTGAAATTGGCATTGACAGTGTTATAGGTCAAGGCTGTACCTTTTGGTTTGAAGTTCCGTTGCTTAATACCAAGGCATTGGTTGAAGCGCCTGTTTATAACACTGATATTACCAACGAGAGAATATTAATTGTCGATGACAATGAAACCAATAGAGATTTGATGAAGCAGTTACATGATCATTGGAAGATACCACATACGTTAGTCAATAGCGCACGCTCTGCAATAGCAGAACTAACTTTAGCTGCGCTGGAGGAGTGCCCCTACACTATTGCGGTTCTCGACATGAATATGCCGGATACAAGTGGGTTAGAGCTTTGTAAGCAGATACGAGAAATCCCGCAGTTGGAGAAAACCAAACTTATAATGGCCTCATCTCAAGCGCAACGTGGAGATGCAGCTAAAATGAAAGAGGCTGGTTTTAAAGGGTACCTCACTAAACCTATTCATCAGTCAGAGTTGTTTGATGTATTGCTGATGGTTTCTGGTTTAAAAGCGAGTGCGCCAGACTTTATTACGCGTCACTCAACCAAAGAGCACGTGCAGTTTAAAGCACATATCTTAGTAGTTGAAGATAATCCGACTAACCAACTAGTCATAGAAGGATTATTGCGTACTTTAGGGGTAACCGTCGATATAGCGAGCAATGGGCAAGAGGCGATCTCTGCATTGCAAAGCATAACATTACATGATTTAGTTTTTATGGATTGCCAAATGCCCGTGTTAGATGGCTATGCAGCGACTGCGAAAATTAGAGGCGAAAAACTGGGTATTCTTCATAACAATATTCCCATCATCGCGATGACTGCAAACGCGATGGCAGGTGATAGAGAAAAATGCCTAGATGTGGGTATGGACGATTATTTAGCAAAGCCAATCGTTCCGGCGGAAGTCATCGATATGTTGATCAAGTGGCTGCCAAAACACGCTAAACCCAGAAATGTTGAAGAGATAGAAGAAATAGAAGTACACAAAGGAGAGATAGACGTGCAGAAAGAAGAGAGCGTCGCTGTGTTTGATTATGATGATATGGCCGGTCGATTAATGGGTGATGTTGAATTGATGCAATCTGTTGCGGAAATTTTCTTTGAAGACGTCGTTGAGCAGTTAGCCAATCTTAAAACAGCTGTCGAAACCGCTGATGTGGAAAAAAGTACCGCTATTATGCATCAAATAAAAGGGGCTGCTTTGAACGTGGGTGGTAAATCGCTTGGTGCCTTAGCGCTTAAAATGGAACAAGCGGGTAAAGCTGAGAAATTGGCTGAAATTGAGCAAAATGTAGCGCTATTAGAGCAAGAGTTAAAAGCTCTTAAAATGGCCATGGAGCAAGCCCTATCATGAAATTACTGATTGCAGAAGATGATAAAACCTCAAGACTTATTCTGCGCTCAGTGTGCAGTAAATGGGGTTACGATGTTGCCTGTGTGGAAGATGGACTAGCTGCATGGGATGTGATGCAGGCGGATGAAATTCCGCAGTTACTGATAATAGACTGGGAAATGCCACGCATGAATGGTGTGGAGTTATGTCAGTTGGTCAGTGCAAAATTTACCCAAAACCCTCCTTATATTATTCTGTTGACGTCCCGCACTGAAACTCAGGACATTGTTGAAGGTTTAAAGGCGGGGGCTAACGATTATATTGCCAAGCCCTTTAATAACGATGAACTCAAAGTGCGAATTTCTGTAGGGCGTCGCATGATTGAGCTACAAGATACGTTGAATGATACATTAAAACAATTAACGGAGTTGGCCAGCATTGACGTGTTAACCGGCCTGCTAAATCGCCGCGCTATTATGGAATCGTTAACTAAAGAAATCAGGCGTGTAGAGCGAAACAATCATATATTGTGTATTGGCATGTGTGATATAGACCATTTCAAAAACATTAATGATACTTACGGCCACTTAGTGGGTGATGAAGTATTAAAAGAAGTCACGACTCGTATGCAAGATGCGTTGCGAGTTAATGATTTACTCGGACGTTATGGCGGTGAAGAATTCTTAGTGATTACCCCGGTAGACTTGGTGGAAAATGCCACTATTGTCTATGAGAGAATTTGCCAAAAGGTGGCTGCTACGGCTATTGAAGTTTACGATGTGTCAATTACCGTCACTATAAGTTGTGGTGTGACAAGCTACATGGCAGATAATGATGGACTAAAATTAGAACCCTTGATTGCCAGGGCGGATGAAGCCCTATATCAGGCAAAGCATGAGGGCAGAAACCGAGTGGTTTTAAAGTTGCTTGAAGACCAATAGCAACTCTAAAACCCTGCTACTGCCACTATTAAAAGGCAGAAGCATTTAAAATGCTAAAAGCCCCAGAATCCTGCGGGCCGAATATGCGCAACCTTAAAGTCATTGCAGTTTTTAAGTGTGATGTTTAACATCTGATTAAGCACTGCTTGATCTTCATTTTTTAATAGCCCGAGTTTTTTCAGTGTGGCGCTCAACATCATTTCTGCGCCGCGCGTAGAGCCGTCGCTACACTTTAGTGTAATGCCAATGCCATGCTCAGGTAGCGTGGCACAAAAAACACCTTCTGCACCTGTTTTAATGAATAAAGGCGTTGAAAGCTTGGCCATCGCGTTGGTGCAATATCGATCAGTGCCTGCGACATAATAAGGCTCTGCCATCACCGCTTGTTGCAATGTATTAAAGCTAAGTTTGCGCGACTCACCTAAACCTTTGCCACGAGAAATTTTAGCCAGAGCCTGTGCCCAAGACTTTAATGGCGCAGCCCAAGTAGGCACGGAACAGCCATCTTTTGCGCAGGGAGCAGATTTAATGTCGAACTCTGTTAAATCACTGATCAGATCAGCAATGGTTTGCTGTACAGGGTGCTCAATATCAATATAGTTGAACAGATCATATTTTTGATGGGCCGCAAAAGCTAACATACCTGCGTGCTTGCCTGAGCAGTTATTGTGTAGCGCGCAAGGGGCTTGGTTGGTGCGCACGAGTTGGTATTCACTTGGTTTATGATAGGGCATATGTGCCCCACACTCTAACAGTGAGGCGCTTAACGTCGCAGCTTGTAGGATCGACTGCGCAGTTTGTGTGTGCGAGGATTCTCCATTATGTGATGAGCATGCCAGCGCTAATTGGCGGTTATTGAGATGGTATTTTGCAGCAGCGCCCGATTCGACTAAAGGCAATGCTTGCATAATTTTGATGGCAGATCGCGGGAACAACAATGCGTTGACATCACCGATGGATAACAGTTCAGATCCTTGGTCATCAACGACATATACAGCACCTGCGTGCTGGCTCTCTAAATAATCCCCACGCATAACATCTACTAATATTGGGTTCATTGGTTACTCCTTAAATAAGCGTAGCGCAATCATAGCATGTTGATAGATAAGGGGAAGGGTGCTAGCTAAAACATAAGCAGTGCTTTGTTTGTAAAGGGCTATTTAGTGTCGTTCAGGGGGCAGTTTGGCAGTGATTAAGGCGGCCATCGCAATACAACCCGCAGAGACCCAAAGGCAAGCTTGCAACCCATAAAGCTGATAGATCCAGCCTGAAAACAAGGTGCCCAATAATCTACCCAACGCATTGGCGGCATAGTAGAACCCGACATCCATTGAAGTGTTATCTGCTCTGGCAAAACTGACAATTAAATAGCTGTGTAAGGCGGAGTTTACCGCAAAGAAAGCGCCAAATATCAGCAGTTCTAATAGCAGTAATTGTTTAACGTAGAAATCAAAATGCAAGGTCAGCGCGATGATAATTGGCGTACACAATAGCATTGTGGCCCAGTGTGAGGCGTGTTTCGCGCTGGGTTTTTTTACGGTAACTTTAGGCGCTTGCGCTTGTATTACGCCATAGCCGATCACCCAAATAGCTAAAACAGCACTGACTACCCAATAGCGCCAGTTAAAAACTTGTGCTAAATAGACCGGCAGTGCAACCACAAACCAGACGTCTCTGGCTGCAAATAAAAATAGGCGAGCCGCTGACAGTAAATTGACACTGCGACTAGTGGAAAAAATTTGACTGAATTTTGGTTTGCTTTTACTTTTTCCTATGCCTTTTGCTAATAATTTAAGCGAACATAACCAAGTGCTAAACAGCATAGCAGCCATCATCAGCACAGCAGCTTTGAAACCAAATGCACTTAATAGAACACCACCTAAGAAAAAGCCGACGCCTTTTAAGGTGTTTTTTGAGCCGGTTAGTTTTGCCACCTGGCGATAGAGCTTACCTTGCTCACTTGCCGGAATCAGTGTCTTGATGGCGCTTTTGGCACTCATCTTATTTAAGTCTTTGGCAATGCCTGATAGTGCCTGGGCGAACATGACGTAAGTAATGGTTAAATACTCAGTGGGAACAGCAAGCATGCCAAGCGCAATGACTTGTAAAAATAATCCGACATTCATGGTTTTGTTGAGACCTAAACGCGCGCCCAACCAGCCACCTAATAAGTTGGTAAACACCCCGAATATTTCGTAAAACAAAAATAAAAAAGCGATTTGCAGCGCGTTAAAACCAAGCTGGTGAAAGTAGAGCACCACTAGCATGCGCAGGGCGCCATCGGTTAAGGTAAATGCCCAGTAATTAGCACTAATCATCAAGTATTGTTTGATATTACTGGGCAGCTGTCTTATTTCATTTATGTAATTAAGCATTAGTGAGCTTGATCAGACAGACCAACGAACAAGGCCAGTTCCGCGGCGCGATTGGCATAGCCCCACTCGTTGTCATACCACACATAGAGCTTTAACTGGGTTTGGTTGACAAGCATGGTCGATAAGCCATCTACAATGCTAGAGCGAGGGTCCGTTTTGTAATCGATCGAAACTAATGGGCGCTCTTCAAAACCTAAAATTCCTTTAAGTTCCCCTTTAGCGGCATTGGCTAGCAATGTATTGACCTCTTCAACGTCACTGGCACGCTCTAGCTCAAATACGCAGTCAGTGAGTGAAGCGTTTGCCAGTGGCACTCTGATAGCATGGCCGTCTAATTTCCCTTTTAACTCAGGGAAAATGTGCGTGATAGCTGTGGCAGAACCGGTTGTTGTCGGTATTAAGCTCATACCGCAAGCTCTTGCACGACGTAGGTCTTTATGAGGGGCATCTAATATGGTTTGCGTATTGGTAATATCGTGAATGGTAGTGATAGAACCGTGTTTGATACCGATATTTTCCTGAATCACCTTAACCACCGGCGCAATACAGTTAGTGGTGCAAGAGGCGGCCGTCACAATAGGGTGTTGCTCTGGTTGATATAAATGCTGGTTTACACCCATGACAATGTTAAGTACGCCGGGTTCTTTTACAGGTGCGCAGACCACAACACGCTTAACACCTTGCTCTAAGTATGTTTCAAGCAAAGCACGCGTTTTCATTTTCCCTGATGCTTCTATCACCACATCACACTGTGACCAATCTGTTTGTTCAATAGTGAGGTTGTTAGTCAGTGCAATGGACTGTTCATTGATGATAAGGCTGCTGTCATTGTGTTGCACATCGTGATGCCAGCGACCATGTACAGAATCAAAAGTGAGCAAGTGGGCAAAAGCTTCAGCATCTCCTGCAGGGTCATTTATGTGTACAAACTCAATTTCTGGCCATTCAAATGCTGCACGTAACGCTAAACGTCCCATGCGGCCAAAGCCGTTAATACCAATTTTAATACGCATACCGTACCTGTCTGTTTAAGGGGGTTAAAAAGGATGAATAATGTTAGCTTAACTACAGCAGTCTATAAGCCGCTCTGGTCTGTCACCCATTAGCTTTAATTTATCTAAATTGTCAGCCGTAAAAGCATTGTTGTTGATTGCACATTGCTCAAGCGCCGTTAAGCACCATTGCGGTAAATCCGCTGATAGACGGTAGTAAACCCATTGACGCTGTTTGTTAGTGCTCACAATATTACTTTTCTTAAGCAGCGCTAAATGCCTAGATATTTTAGGCTGGCTACCTCCTAACGCTACCATTAGCTCACAAACGCAGAGTTCTTGCTCAGATAAAATCATTAACAATATTTTTAGGCGGGTATCATCTGCAAGGCATTTAAAAAAGTCAGTGGGGTTCAAAACACTTTTCTCTAGATATATATATGATTTTTATTATATATGAAAAATCACATATTAAGAAGAATTTTGATGGTATTTTGAAACTGCTTAAGGAGGTGAGAGTGGGAGTATATTCTCAGCTTTTTATGAGATAAACCTGAGGGGGAGATCAAAGATCAGGAAGTGCAGTGGTTGGCGATTTCTTTTCAGGTGTTTTGATAAAGTAAATCTAGGTGAAACACGTTTCATTTCTGATGGCTTCCTGCCTTTGTTTAGTACTCTGAAGAGCGTCTGTGACTTGTACGTTGCTGGCTTAGGAGTACATTATAGGTGACATATTATTCTGATTGTCTCACTGAAAAAAGTGCAGGTGAGTGCCTTTGATGCGAGCGAGAAAATAACTAAAGATCTCGAGGGCCTTTTGGGGAATATGTAAAATCCGTTTGCAATTAGGCTAATTGAAGAGAACAGCAATATAAGGTTAAAAGTAATCCAGTTAAGCATATGAACCTCTTTACGAATATTTATGAATGCAGTATAAATTAACAATACATTAGTAAGGGGCAAAGTTGTGGATAATATTTATACAAACGTTTTAAAAAATTCACGTGATTTTAATGTGTTAAATTCTTGTTTTAAACAAAATCATAATGGTTTTAGTTAGAATGATCAGAGGCATAAGTCTAATGATTGTGCTAGGCTCAAAGGACAGGGGTTTTGCTTTCAAGGACGAATATGCAATTATCTATTAGGGTATTTATATCAATCATTATCTTGTCTTTTTTGACTGCCTGTCAGTTTATTCGTATCGATAGAGCTGCTTTTACTCCCTCTACCCCGCTTATATACAGCCCAAAAGCTGAGTTTGTGTTTTCGCCACAAGACAGGGAAACTTTTAGGTTAAAAGATCTACCTTTAGCCCAACAGCAACAGGGTTTTGTTAGATTTTGCGCTAATACTTACCGTAAAACCTGCCGCAATAAATTGCCTTATGTGCGCTACGTGGGTATGAGAGGGTATTTCGATAGCTTGGAACCGGTGAAAACGGATGGTGATACTTATGAGTATTACCCGGTTATCCTTGAAAATGGTGAAAAATATTTTTTCCTATCGTTGAAACATGATGGTGGAAAATACGGCAGTCGCTCGCCTATTTCGGCGCTTACATTCAATAGCAGTTTTGCTGCTCGGCCATTTATTGAGGGCGCTGATGTCAATATTGTGGGAGAGTATAAAAGTTTCGATCAAATGTATTATTTATTGAGTAACGAAGAAGTCTTACCTGGAGATCAATTAAAGCATATACGCGATATCAGCAAAAAGTACCCTCAGCACTCAGAAATTGCTTATTTATTACTCGATACTGTTATTGAATTTAACGAAGATTATGAGTCGTATCTTATTCAGCCTAATATACATGCTAATAGCGCGGATGTAAGACTTATCCTTGGCCTTAATCATAGCAGTAGTTGGTTGAGGTTTAAGGTGAGTCATTTGGGCGGTTCTTTAAAAACGATTAATGGCTTTACCTTGCGTGCTGATGATAAAAAATGGCGCTCGCCGGTGTTAAAATTTGAAGCATCATTCGATGCAAATAAAGTGCATGAGTCTTTTGAAATACAGGCAAATAAGCAAGAAATATCTATGGTGACAGCATTGGCTAAATCTTCAAAAGCGACGCTGCAGCTACACACTGCAAACAGATCGATTAGCCGAGAGTTAAAAAATATTCAAAAGCAAAAGTTACTGAATATGCTTAAGCTCAATGATTTACTGGGCTTTAAAGGCTCTTGATGCTGCAGTTAAATGTGTTTTAACTAGTTTTTATCCGCAAATATGGCCATATACGATGGTTTATTGATGGAAACTATTTAGTGGCATTAAAGCCTGCATGTTAAGGTAGGCGATCATCATCCTAAATCCGGCGATTGAATCACGAAAGTAAGTACAAGTTCTTGATACACCTAGAAAACCAGAAAAAATTTTCATCACCAATAAGGTGACCACTAATTTTTCTTATTTCCTATGCACATCAATTATTTGCACTCCTTTTCCGCGCTCAAGCGCCGAATCTAGGATGCATCTGCATGCAGGCAATAAATTGGTAATGACTATGATTTCATCAGCTTTTTTAAAACCATTGAATTCTTTTTTTTCTGGTACTAAACCGTTAATACTTTGCTCGTTGATGGTGGTTAGCGCAAGCGCAAGCGCCGAACAAATAGGCAGTGTTGATACCAGTTTTAAATTAATTGGTGCCAACCATAAACTAGTGATTGAAGCGTTTGATGACCCTAAGGTTAGTGGGGTTTCCTGTCATCTTTCTCGTGCTAAAAAAGGTGGGATTTCGGGAAGCATTGGTCTGGCGGAAGATACTTCTGATGCATCCATTGCCTGTCGGCAAGTGGGACCCATTGAGATAAAAGAAGCGTTAGAAGATGGAGAAAAAGTCTTTAAAAAAAGAACGTCCATTCTATTTAAAACAATGCAAGTGGTTAGGTTCTTAGATAAGAAGCGCAATGTATTAATCTACTTAGTTTATTCAGACAAGCTAGTGGATGGCTCACCAAAAAACAGTCTTTCTACTGTGCCTATTAGGCCTTGGTGATCATTTAATGAGACCTTAGCATAGTGACTGCATTTGATCATACGGCGTTAAAAACAAGCTCAATAGAAATGAATTAAGTAATGCTTAAATCATCTAGAATGCTCATTTACACTAGTAGACTCCGCTATTTCGCCAGTGTTTATTAAAATCCTACGAGCCAGCTGAAGCTGTTGTACCCAAAAAGAGGGGCATGCTATCTACGCTTTGCTCCGGCTGCCTTGTCTGATCAGGATTCGCTACGTTATGCAGAGGTCTCTTAAAAGCACTCCCTAGATTGTGTTTAGGAGTGCTACTTTTATTTGATAAATTAGGGAAGTAGCGAATAAATCCCTGATGTTCCCTATGGATAACTAAGCGATTAAACCCGAGGCAGAATGGACATGAATGGCGAGTCCTTTACGAGTGTTCTAACAAAGGAAAGGCAGATGAAACAAGATTTCATCTCTTAAACCGCTTAGATTTCCTTGAAACATAAGCACCCTTCGGGGCGTACAGGATAGTTCGTGCTCTTTGTTAATGGTTTTCGCCGGGCAACCAGCCCGCCGTAACCATTGCCTGAATCACAAACAGTCCTGTGCGCCAGGGGCTCTGGGACTTGTTCGCTGCTTCCTTAGATTTGGTTGGTGACTTTACCATTGATATCTAATGTCACTGATTTATGAAGCAAGCCGTTGTCATTTAAATATCTGGCAATACTGCTGAAAGTGGCCGTCTTAATCGTCGAGTCGTGATCTTTGGTCGTCACTCCTTTGACAAAGGCTGAGCCTAATAATAGCTTCATAGGGCTGATTCTTACGCGTTGAGCTTTGAAATACTGATTGTTGTTTGCGTATAATCTCTTGGTATCATCGGTTTGATAAATAGCAGAGTTAAGTACCAACAGTGTGTGTTCCGTACAGTTTTGGTACTGATTGTTCATAGGGTTTGAAATTACCGAATAGTTTGGGTTGTGAACTTTTGCCCCCGCACCATTATTTATCGCCTCAATGAGCCGTTGTTGAACGGCTGCATTAGGGATAGTAATACCAGCACTTAAGCGTTTGGCTCCCCAGAAAAAATCGACAGGATAGTCTGTGACTAAGTCGCTTTTATGAGGTTTTCCCGCTCTTTGATATAAGTTATGAATCGCATATCCGTTTACTTTCTTACCATCTTCAAGGGTGATTTGTGAGTATAGTGCGATCGCTGTATGGGTGAATTTAATGCCTTTAGGTAAATCTTTCGGATCTCTACCGATTCGGCCAATAATGAAAGCTCTAGCGCCCTGACTTGCCGCATATTTTTCAATTTGTTTTGAAAACTTAACAATTTGTTCCGATGAGTATGCGGACTTAGCATTGGCTTGACTACCAGCAAATGCTGGCAGACAAATAAGCATGAATAAACAGCTAATGAAATATTTCATAACAATTCCCTGTGTTAATGGAATGAATTAATGACAGCCTAAATGATCAAGCGATTAATATTAATCGTCGAATGTTCCCTTATTGCATCGCGTTTGCAGGCGAAGGGTCGTGAGTAATAATCGTGTCGGTGATTTCTAAAGGCGTGTAGGCTTTACTGGAGTTTAAAAGACTCGTCCCTACTGTGTGACTTACCTTACCGGCCTCGCCAGATACAATCAGTGGGACAGCGACAACGCTAGCGACTGTTTTAACGCCACCGACAGCCACGTGTGCTGATGCTAAAGCACTGTGTTTACTGGCTTGAGATGAATGATTGGAAAAATCTGGCGAAGCAACAGCGATTGATGAAAGGGTTAATAATGCAATAGTTGCGGTAATGCGCTTTAAATTTTTCATAATAATTTCCTTTTATTTGTTGTTTTCAATGTGCTTGTTGCCATCATGCATTGTCTAGATGACGAGATCAGTATTAATAAAATATTACTAAAGATAAACTATTGTGTTTGTTGTATAGTTTATATCCACTTAAAGTATAGAAAAGTAATACTATGAGCCAAGTTGAGCAAATAACCCAAGTAATTAAAGGTTTATTGAAACAGCAGGGGATGACCTATTTAACCCTTGCTAATAAATTGAACATGAGTGAGGCAAACGTGAAGCGCATGTTTGCTAAACAGGCGATTAGCTTGCAGCGCCTAGAACAAATTTGCGCCGCTTTGAGATTAACCATCAGTGAACTGGTGTTGTTGATTGAGCGACAAAAGGAATTAGTCACGACATTAACTAAAGAGCAAGAGCAGCAGTTAGTGAAAGATATCAAATTACTGCTGGTGGCTGTCTGTGTAAGAGATGCTTGGACTCTCACTGAAATTATCAGCCACTACCAAATATCAGAGCACGAATGTATTCAGTTAATGGCCAGACTCGATAAGCTGAAAATGATAGAGCTACTGCCTGGTAATGAATACCGGTTGCTCATAGCGCAAGATTTCAAATGGCTACCTAATGGCCCGCTTGAGCGCTATGTGACGCACTTTGTGATAAAAGATTTCATGCATGCCGGCTTTAAAGAGGCCGAGAGCTTTCGCTTTTATATGCCTGGCACTTACTCTGTATCGTCGTTAGAGATACTTAAAAGGAGATTAGAGGAGTTGACCCGTGAGGCCGCCAGCTTAAACCAGCAAGATGCCAAGCTTCCCGTGAGTCAGCGCAAACGTGTCGGTATGTTAGTGGCTATGAGACCCTGGGAACTAGAACAGTTTCAAGTATTGAGAAAGGATAAAAAAGGCAGCTAAAAGCAGAGAGGGAACTGGTTCGTTAAAATACCGATAAATGCTACAGGTTGAATGAATGTTAGTGTTATCGACATTAAATGAGTGCCAATTTACACTTTTTCAGTTGCTGATGGTGCTGTTTGGCTTTAACACTCCATATAAGCGCATTTCATTGTTTTAAGTTCTTACATTCGTCCTGTCTAAGTATGTTTAAAGTTCTTGCGGATTGAGTTGGGCACAATCGTATACTCCAGGTGGTGCTCCTGCACTGTTGCTGGCTTTTTTGGGGTACGTAATTGAAGGAATCGTTGATGTAATCGTGTAGAAGTGGCTGTTTTATTGTGAATATTCATTTCTAGTACCCTTTAGCCGTTATAGTATTTAGATCTTATTTATCAGTGGTATCGAGAGCATATTATGAAAATATTAGTCTTAAACAGCGGCTCTTCCTCTTTAAAGTTCCAAGTGATTGAGGTTGAAATTACCGACTCTGGTGAGTGCGCGGCTAAGTACATTGTTAAAGGTTTAGTCGAGAGCATTGGCAGTTATTCACAACTGACATTTAATGTCAGCGGCCGTGCTAAAGTGCGCAAGAGTATGTCGTTGAAGAACCACGAGGCGGCGATAGATACTGTACTACGCTGGTTGATTTCTCCCGCCGCTGACATCGACAGTATTCGCAGTTACTCGGATATTCAGGCTGTCGGCCATCGTGTGGTGCACGGAGGTGAGCATTTCACGAAATCTATCATCATTGATCAGGAGGTTAAGTCAGGCATCGAGGATTGCATGGAATTGGCGCCGCTGCACAATCCGGCAAACCTGAAAGGAATAGAAGCCGTCACTACGCTATTAGGTACTTCTGTACCGCAAGTCGCTGTTTTTGATACAGCCTACCACTCGACTTTACCCGAGCAAGCTTACCTCTACGGTTTGCCTTACCAATATTACCGACGTTACAAAATTAGACGTTACGGTTTTCACGGTAACTCGCACCGCTATATCGCCTACAAACATCGTAAGATTCATCAAATTCCGCGCGACCAAGTGAATATAATTTCGCTTCACTTGGGCAATGGCTGCTCTGCGTGTTCGATACAAGCGGGGATATCTGTCGATACTTCGATGGGTTTTACTCCATTAGACGGTTTAGTCATGGGGACTCGCTCTGGTGATATTGATGCATCTATTTTGCATTATCTACACCTTAAAGAGGGACTCAATTTTGACGATGTAGACAACTTGCTCAATAAACGTTCTGGTCTGTTGGGCATTTCTGGTTTGACTTCTGATATGCGAGAGTTACTCGATGAGGCTGAGGAATACAACGATCGTCGTGCCAAGTTAGCAATTGATATTTTTTGTCGTAACATTCGCAAATACATCGCCGCCTATTTTGTCGAAGTCAGTGGTAATGTCGATGCGATAGTCTTTACCGGTGGCATCGGTGAAAACTCGGCAGAAATTCGTCGCCGTATTTGTGAGCCACTGACTGCCCTGGGACTAAGTTTTGATATGAAGGCGAACGCCCTGGGGCTAAAAGAAGTGGAATATCGTGAAATTTCGACACAAGACAGTCAGCTCAAAGCTTTCGTAGTGCCCACTGATGAGGAGTTTATCATCGCGGTTGATACCATTCGACGGGTTGAAGGTATCGAAGATTTACACTGAGTAAAAAACGGTAGTTTAAGGCCAAAGTGGCTCTGTCGTTTTAAGGAGCCACATTTGTATCATTGTTATAAAGGAGACATGATGGCTCGGATTTATTTGACATTAATCTAAACTAGGGTCATTTTTGCTAGTGTTTAGCTGTTAGTACAATTAATATACAAGCGCTAATCGAGCAATATATAAGTAGCTTAAATACCAGTATCTAAATACTTCCTGTTGATAACTAAATGGGCTTTGACCATAGACTGGAACTCACTGTTCTCGGTTAATTCCGGTCAGTGGCGAGCCCTTTAGCAGTGTTTTGACACAGTTCTAGTGTTCCAAATTAAGCCTAAGTGACTGCAAGCAAAGCCAGAGTGTGATGCTTACATCGGCTACCTGTTTGTTGTAGAAAAAGGCGTTGGTCGCTTCGTTTTTTTAGCATGAATCTACCCTGTGAGGCGTTTTCGACTTATTCACTTCCTCCCAATCTAGGACCTGGCGATGACAATGCAAAAAAACTGGAATTGGCTTGAGCAAAACAAAGCGGGAGATTCAGTGTCGCCGCACCTTTTGCGCAGTGATCAATCACTCAGTTTACTCTTTGATGCGGTAATCAAAGCGGCGGAGGCCGCCTGGGATATGTCTTGCTCTATCTTGCTGTTAAATAGTGAGAATAGGACATTGCACGCCACCGCGGGACCCAGCTTACCAGCGTTTTACTCACAGGCGATTGATGGGGTGTCAATCGGGGCTGGGATTGGCAGCTGTGGTCATGCCGCCTTTAGTGCTGAGCTAACAATTGTTGAAGATATTCAGAGTCATCCCTATTGGGCAAACTTTGCCAGCTTGGCTCAACAAGCCAAATTGAGCGCTTGTTGGTCGATGCCTGTATTGAGCGATCGCGGTGAAGTACTGGGAACCTTTGCCTGCTATTTTGACAGTATACAGCAGCCAACCAAGCGCCAACTCGACTTCATGCAAGCCGCTGGGAAAACGTTATCTGTGGCTATAGAGCAGCGCCAATTACAGCAGGTAGTAGCCCAGCTTTCCTACTACGACCCGCTGACCGGATTGCAAAATCGCACTGCTTTTCGCAAGAGCTTGCAGGAGCAAATTGAAAGCGATCAGCCTCTGGCATTACTGTTTATAGACTTGGATAATTTCAAGGAAGTTAACGATACCTTAGGTCACGAGTCGGGGGACAAATTAATTCAAACCATCAGCCAGCGCTTTAGTACATTAGAAAGCGCTAGGATTAGTTTCTCTCGCATCGGCGGGGATGAGTTTACGGTGATCTTTCAGCGTGATAACCCAGAACCTATCGACAGCTTTGTTCAAAAAATAATTGATATAGTCAATCAACCGGTATTTATCCGCGGCCATAAAGTACAGATAGGCACGAGTATTGGTATCGCTTGTTTTCCCGAGCATGGTACCCAATTGTCCCAATTGATGAAGCACGCGGATATTGCAATGTACCACGCTAAATCCTGCGGACGAAACCAATCTTGTCACTTCAACATTGAGATGAAAGATCAATTACTACAGCGGGTTAACATGCAGAATGAATTGCGTGCCGCTTTAGAACTCGGACAGTTTGAAGTTTACTATCAACCGCAAGTCGATAATTTTAGCGACAATCTGGTAGGCGTCGAAGCACTTATTCGCTGGAATCATCCCAGTAAGGGAGTGTTATCGGCGGATTATTTTATCGAGTCGATAGAGAATAACGGTTTTATTAAGACGATTGATCTGTGGATGCTAGAGACAAGTTGCCACGGTGTTAGCGCACTGGGTAATGGATACTCGTTAGCAGTCAATGTATCTTCGGAGCACTTGACTGATGCCGATTTCCCACAGCAAGTTCTGGATATATTGCAGCGTAGTGAGCTTGCTGCTGATAGATTGGTCCTTGAGGTAACTGAGCGCACCTTGATTCAAAACACCACCTTAGTACAGCCGGTAATGCAGGCTTTGCGCGAGCAGGGGGTACGTTTTTCTATCGATGATTTTGGCACCGGTTATTCATCCCTTATTTACTTAAAGGCCCTACCAATCAGTGAAGTAAAAATTGATAAATCTTTCGTGCGCGACATTACCAGTGATCGCTACGACAGGGAAATTTGCACGAGTTTGTGTTCTATGGCGAAAAACCTTGAGCTAGATATTGTTGCTGAGGGAGTCGAGCGGTTAGAACAAAAGCATGCGTTGCGTGATATGGGGTGCATGACAGTGCAGGGCTTCTACCTGAGTAGACCGCTGCAATTAAATCAGTTAAAACAATACCTAAATTCGCATGAAACACAGCGGCCTATTCGTTAAAACGATCGCTATCTGCCAAAAGTTTTATGTTTATTTAGAGATCAAATCATGAATT
>Ga0209292_1003067_pt1 | contig 18643 bp, 13 predicted proteins | sample GOMGulsemesocosm_2_FD_184634 | JGI IMG/M metagenome (GOLD analysis project Ga0209292, IMG submission 184634) | Methane-oxidizing microbial communities from mesocosms in the Gulf of Mexico - GOM9C Gulf of Mexico (SPAdes) (version 2) | ecosystem: Environmental > Aquatic > Marine > Cold seeps... | reverse complement strand
GTCTTTGTCTGCCTGACCACAAAGTACCTTATACAGGGTTCAAGCAAAGTTGTTGACCTTTAATCCGCAAAGGGCTAACCTGCCCTGAAGAAATGTAAGCGCTTTCATTTATACCACACCCGACTGAAAACGCAAAGGTGGTCGCACCGACCCGGCCTAAAGCAGACGAGAATAAAAAAAAACGCTATGAAATTGTCACTACCCTCACAATCACCACTTCAGTCGTCTGACTTCACTTTCGGGGTGGCTACTGCGTCATTTCAGATTGAAGGCGCTCACCAGAAACGTCTGCCCAGCATATGGGATACTTTTTGCGATACGCCCCATAAAATTGCCGACAACTCAAATGGCAAGCAGGCCTGTGATCATTACAGTTTGTGGCAAGAAGACCTTGATCTTATCGATTCCCTAGGCGTTGACGCCTACCGGCTTTCCATATCCTGGCCCAGAGTGATGCACCAAAATGGGCAATTAAACCCTGAGGGCGTAAATTTCTATATCGCCATTCTGGATCGGCTCCGGGCCAAAAACATCAAAGCTTTTGTCACCTTGTATCACTGGGACCTACCTCAATACTTGGAAGACCAAGGCGGTTGGCTTAATCGTGACACCGCTTATCAGTTTCGCCACTACGTGGACCTCATTACTCGTGCTTTTGGCGATCGAGTCTACTCATACGCCACCTTAAACGAACCATTTTGCAGCGCCTATCTAGGCTATGAAACCGGTATTCATGCACCTGGTTTAGTGGGTAAGCAATACGGAAAAAAGGCCGCGCATCACCTTCTACTGGCCCACGGCTTGGCGATGCAAGTGCTGGCAGAGAACAGCCCAGAATCGAAAAACGGCATTGTTTTGAACTTTACGCCCTGTTACCCCAAGAGCCAGAACAAGGAAGATATTCAGGCGGCTGAGCTGGCGGAAGCGCATTTTAATCATTGGTATTTAAAGCCCCTGCTAGAAGGACAATACCCCGCCCTACTCTCACAGCTACCCCTTGCAGAGCGACCCGATATATTGGCCGGTGATTTAGCGCTGATTGCACACCCAATCGACTACGTGGGCGTGAACTATTATACCCGCGCAATCTGTCAGGCTGATGCTGAGCACGGTTTTAGCCAAGCAGTTCCTGAATCTGCTGAAGTCACCGAAATGGGCTGGGAAATATATCCGCAAGGCTTCACCGACCTCTTAGTTTCACTGCACAAAAACTACCGCTTGCCGCCGGTGTATATTACTGAAAATGGCGCGGCCATGGACGACACTTTACTTAGTGGCGAGGTCAATGATGTCCGCCGCCTAGACTACTTCAATACACATCTAAATGCCGTTCACGAGGCCATGCTAGCAGGTGTAGATATTCAGGCTTACTTTGCTTGGAGCTTGATGGACAATTTTGAATGGGCCGAAGGTTATGTAAAACGCTTTGGCATTGTGTATGTAGACTATCAAACCCAGCAGCGAACAATAAAGGCCAGCGGCCTTGCTTACCGAGATTTTCTTAACGAGCGAATCAGTCAAAATCAAACTGAGAAAAATTTTGCATGAATACTAATCGTCAATTTTCCACTTTGCTACTCTGCACTGCTTTGGCCGCAAGTACAGCTTGCTCAAATTCTACCATTGAGACTACGTCGCCTGCTAAAGAAGAAATTTGGCCGACACAGAGCACACCCTTTGAGCCAAATGCGAAGCTAGAAGCAAGAATTTCAGCCATGCTCGCCAGTATGACTCCTGAGCAAAAAGTAGCGCAGATGATTCAACCAGAAATTCGCGACGTCACAGTAGAAGACATGCGCGAATACGGTTTTGGTTCTTATCTCAATGGTGGCGGTTCTTTTCCTGGCGGCAAAAAACACGCTAGCCCGAAAGATTGGATTGAACTTGCCGAGGCTATGTATCAAGCCTCGGTTGATGATTCCCTCGACGGTTCCACTATTCCAACCCTGTGGGGCACCGACGCGGTGCACGGCCACAACAATGTTATTGGCGCTACCTTATTTCCACACAACATTGGCCTTGGAGCTGCGAACAACCCTTCGCTCATTGAAAAAATTGCCGCCGCAACGGCCAAAGAAGTTATGGTGACGGGTATCGATTGGGTCTTTGCGCCAACGGTGGCCGTGGTCAGAGATGATCGCTGGGGCCGAACGTATGAAGGCTACTCTGAGGACCCTGAAATAGTAAAAGCTTACGCAGAGGCTATTGTCGAAGGTTTGCAAGGACGAATTGGCGACAATTTTCTGGGCGACCAGCAGGTAATTAGTACGGTTAAGCATTTCCTCGGCGACGGTGGTACCGAAGGCGGCGATGATCAAGGCAACAATACGGATTCAGAACAAGCGCTTTTTGATATTCACGCACAAGGTTATGTCGGTGGCCTCAATGCTGGCGCACAAACGGTAATGGCCTCGTTTAATAGCTGGCACGGTGAAAAAAATCACGGCAGCCACTACTTGTTAACAGAGGTATTGAAAGATCGTATGGGTTTCGATGGCCTGGTAGTGGGTGACTGGAACGGTCACGGTCAAATTGCCAATTGCAGCAACGAAAGTTGCAGCCAAGCAGCCAATGCTGGCTTAGATATTTACATGGCACCTACCGCCTCTTGGAAACCTCTATTTCACAATACCGTGGCCCAAGTGAAGAGTGGGGAAATTAGCGAGGCACGAGTAAACGATGCAGTAAGGCGAATTTTGCGTGTGAAAATTCGCGCAGGCTTATTTGACAAACCCAGCCCGGCCAATCGCCCGCTCTCAGGAAAAGCGAACATTATCGGCTCCAAAGCACACCGAGAAATCGCTCGCGACGCGGTGCGCCAATCCTTGGTTCTGCTGAAAAACACGAATAGCCTGCTACCACTGTCGCCTAAGCAGCACGTACTAATAAGCGGCGATGGTGCTCATAACATCGGTAAGCAATCAGGTGGATGGAGCATTACTTGGCAAGGCACGGGTAATCGCAATGAAGATTTCCCCGGGGCCACATCTATTTACAGCGGTATTGAAGCAAACCTGAAAGCCGCGGGTGGCAGCAGTGAATTGAGCGTAGACGGACACTTCACGAAAAAACCAGACGTCGCCATTGTGGTATTTGGCGAGGAGCCCTACGCAGAGGGCAACGGCGACCTTGATAATCTAGAATATCAGCGCGGCCATAAAAAAGATCTGGCCCTGCTTAAGAAACTAAAATCTCAAGGCATAAAAGTGGTGTCGGTTTTCATTACTGGCCGACCACTCTGGGTGAACCCCGAATTAAATGCCTCGGATGCTTTTTTAGTCGCTTGGCTGCCCGGCACTGAAGGCGGCGGCGTTGCCGACCTTATCTTCAGCAAGCCCAACGGCGACATACAATTTAATTTCACCGGTAAACTGTCATTCACTTGGCCCGCAAGCCCTAGGCAAACGGCGATCAACCGATATGACGAAAACTCTTTGGGTTTATTGCCCTACGGCTTTGGATTAAGCTATGGAACGAGCTCTAGCGAAGAACATATTCTGTCAAACAATTTGTCGGAAACCATTCAGAGCAGCAGCGAAACACTGCCTGACTTAGCCCTATTTGACCGCGCAGTTAAAACACCGTGGTCACTGTGGATAGGCGGACAGAATTCTCGTCAAGAAGTTACTAGCAGTCAGCAAAAGAACGACACATTGGCACTGCGCACGATCGATAAAATAGTTCAGGAAGACGCCTTAGAACTTATATATACAGGTCCAGCTCAGGTTTCCATTAGCAGTGCCTTTCCGTCTGATTTACGCTCTTATCGAGAGGCTAATGCATCGCTGGTGATGAATTTGAAAGTCGACAGCTCAGCGTCCAAGAACGTATATATCGGTATGGGTTGCGAAGACAGTTGTGAGGCAAAACTTGATGTGGGCAAGCAAATTCAAACCGCCCCAGTGGGACAATGGCAAAGCATGAGCATTGACTTGCAATGCTTTCAAAACGCAGGCGCAAACCTCGGAAAAATATTCACACCTTTCGAGCTGATGAGTGATGGAGAATTTGCGGTGAATATTGCCGACATTCGCATAGAGCCCAACTCGGCTCATGAAGCCAACTTAAACTGCCAATAAGGCAGGCACACTACTGGGTACGGCCAAACACCTGAGTTTGGTTGCGCCCTTGATCTTTCGCGACATAAAGGGCTTGATCGGCACGCGCCAACCAAGTTTTGTAGTCGGTACAGCCTTCATCCAATACACTAATCCCTAAACTCACCGTAAACTGAAAACTGTGGCCGTCGTGATTTATACGAATGGCTTCAATAGCTAAGCGCAGACGCTCGCACATAATGACGGCACCCTCTTCGCCGGTTTCCGGCAAAATAATACCGAACTCCTCCCCCCCATAGCGACCGGCAATGTCCGTTTCTCGGGCGTGTTCCAGCAAGGTGGCCGACACGGCTCGAATAGCCTCATCGCCTGCAGGGTGACCATAGGTGTCGTTAACCTTTTTAAAGTGATCAATATCAAACATCACCACACAACACTCACCTTTGTATCGGCGGTAGCGAGAATATTGACTCACCAAATGCTCTTCCCAGCAAGCGCGATTGTTCAGCTTCGTTAAACCGTCGGTGCGACTCAAATGGGCAAGTGTCTCGTTGGCGCCAAGCAACGATTTTTTATGAGTGGCCACATCGGTTACGTCGTAAACAATTAAACACACGTGATCAATTTCACCACTCACCGACTTAAGTGGTGTGAAGGTGACATTCTGAAACATGTGGGGCTGAACCCCTGTCACTGGGCGATAATTTTTGAAAGGAAATAAATAGGGTCGCTGCTCCCACGTAGTGAACGTGCGAGTGCCCAGTAGAAAAACCGCTTTGGTTTTTTGCCGCAACCACGCTTCCGGCAAATTTGGCATTATATCAAACAGGTTTTGGTCTTTTATATCCTCGGGTCGCAGGCCACTGTGGTTTTCCATGAAGCCGTTCCACACCTTTACTTTCAGATCTTTGTCGAGCACGCACAAACCCACATCAATGGTTTGCAACATGTCCATGAGCCAATGGAACTCATAAGTAAAGTCGTCTATTTCGAGCATTTCACTCACCTCAGGAAAATAAAACCGCAAACCTTTGCTTTAAGGCTTCTATTGAATCTTCCGTGAATAAGAGCAATAAATCACAATTGATATCGTGATTTTCAATATGGTAGGTGATTTCTACAGCGAGTATTTCATTCCATTGATGTACTGACTCAGAAACCAAATCGCCGATGGCAACATGCTGCCCCAACACCATGGGGTGACCCTGACTAAAATTGATGTCTAGCTGATCGCCAATGCCATTGATGCAAGCGCCGGCCAAGAGACTGGCCATATCCATCAGCAGTTCTAACTCGTCGGCCTTGCTGATTTCACCCTCCCAAGAGAGCAAATGGGCAACATCGGCAAAGCTCGTATCGTCAAATATCACTAGTGCCTCACCGGCCACGCCACTGCCAATGAAACCTTGGCACACCGCCGAGTAAGTGGCGCCCGCTTCCGTCATGGTCAGCGCCATTTTCAAGTCGGCGGAATTCAGTAAGTTCACTTTCGGGATAGGTAACTGAATAAAGGCATTGAGTAGCCGCGCCAACAAATCGGCGCTGCGCCCCATGGCTACATTGGCCACTTCCTGAAGACTGTCGAGTAAATCTACTGTGGGCGTATTGCCAAGGGCTGGAAGGTCACGGGTCTCCGCGTTTGGTGCGGCATGGCCTGTATTCTGGTAGAAACCGAGGTCTTGTAAGAGTTCGGCGAGATTGTCGGCCATCACCGGCTTTTCAATAAACGCCAGGGCACCCATTCCCGTTACTCGAGCGTGTGCTTCAGGCTGAATATCGCCAGACACCACAATAACTTGCGTGGCCAGACCTTCGGCGGCAATCAGCTCCAAAGCTTGATAGCCGTCCATATGAGGCATATTGAGATCGAGAAAGAGCAGGCAGTTGGCGTGGGAGCGAATCAACTCCATGGCCTCTAGGCCATTGGTCGCAAAGCTTATATCAACATTCCAATCTTGCGGGAGCGAGCGCTGTAACTGCTTGCGCGCCATACTGGAGTCGTCGCACACGACTACAGGCAGGGTTTCGCTTTGAAGAGGATTAGTCATAGTTACGCGAACAATAGATTACTGAGCAAGTGGATTCAGCCTATAGATAAGCACTAATTAGAACACATAAACTTGTCATATAATACATTTCGCGACAAAACGTAGGCGCCCTCCCACTAAAGTAGGAAAACGGTAATCACCCGTCAGGCTGGAGCTTAGACCGGTATAAAGACTGAATTTTCTCCCTTAATTAATGGAATCTGCTTGCGGATAACACTGACTAGAAAATCTCTGGCCGCCCTTACTCGCGCAGTACTGCGCAGGTCCACATGATTGAGCACCCATATTCCCCAACTCGACTCATCTAATTTAATATCTAAACGGCGCAAGCGCGAATCTGTGTCCCCTATGTAACAGGGTAAGCGCGCGACGCCCATACCGCCGGCAACGGCATGGCTCATGGTGCACACATCATCCACTCGCATCGACACCTTTGCCTCGGGGAAATGTGTGTTGGCCCACTGGGAACTTGTAGAGCTGTCACTGTATAAAATAACACTGGGGGCCGCGCTGTTTTCTAACCAGTAAGGGCTGGATGTGTATAGACCATGCTGTAAGCGGACTATTTCCTGTCCAACTAAATACTCTGGCGGTTTAGGTGTTAAACGCAAGGCAATGTCAGCCTCGCGGGTATTCATATTCATCAAACTCGTTGTGGTAAGCAACTCTAAGTCAATATGAGGGTAAGCTTTATGAAATTCCTTGAGATGGTCGAGCACCAGCCTTTCAGCCACATCGTGAGCAATCGTCATTTTTAGACGGCCGCTCAATTGAGAGTCTCGCCCAAAGATATCTCGATCAATAGATTGAACTAGATCCTCTATCTCTAGCGCGTGTTTAAATAAGTTATCACCGGCTTGTGTTAGGGCGTAACCCCCATTAGATCGGTCAAAAAGTCGCGTGTTCACGCTACTTTCCAGGGCCTTCGCTCGTCTGGAAATTGTTGTGTGGTTTACCCCCAGGTAAGCGCCCGCGTGGGTGGCGGTTTTGTACCGGCTCAGCGCCAAAAAGAAGCGCAAATCATCCCAATTCAAACTCTGCATTTGTGCACACCAAATCTGTATATTTCTACATTTACAGGTATTTACGCACACTCTAAGCTGTGAGGCAATCACCTATAGGAGACATTACACATGCGTTTAAAATTGATAAGCCACATACTTTGCCCCTATGTTCAGCGGGTTAGTATTATGCTGACGGAGCTAGAGCTGGATTTTGAAAGAGTTGATATTGACCTCGCGCGGAAACCAAGCTGGTTTTTAGCAATATCGCCACTGGGTAAAGTCCCCGTACTGGCCATCAACGAAACCCAGGTGCTGTTTGAGTCGTCGGTCATTTCTCATTACGTTCATGAAATAACCGACAGCCAATTATTTTCATCGAACACTTATGAGAAACATCAACAGTTAGCTTGGGTGGAGTTTGCCTCTCAATTTTTGGCAGACATCGCTCGATTGTATAGAGCCAAAACCGATGCTTTGCTCGCGGCCGCGATTCAAGATATCGAACGTAAGTTTCAAGTTTTAGAGGACATCCTTGGACCAGAGGCATGGTTTAACGGCGATCGTTTTAGTGCCGTGGACGCGGCATTTGCTCCGGTTTTTCGTTACTTCTATGTAATAGAATCGATACTCGAACAAGACTTATTTGCCAATTTACCAGCACTTCAATCATGGCGCAGCGCCCTACAAAAACGCCCGTCGGTAAAAGCGGCCGTGAGCGAAAATTACACCCGTCAGCTGTTTATATTTCTGCAGGGTCAAGAATCAGTTCTGGGTGAGAAAGCGAAAAGCCATTCGTTTATTTAAGGCAACAAGGAAAAAACTTGCCGCCGATCACCGTGAACGTGATCAAAGACCCCTTAAGCAAAGACCTTATTTCTTATTAGCAAAAACCATCGCGGCCACTTCCCTGCGGATTCGCGAGGATTGGTCGGTCTGCGCCAAGCGCCTTAAAGTAGCCTCGTTTTCAGGAAATTCGCCTACGTGGGCCGCTAAAAAACGCGTCATGCTGAAGCGTGCTTTCTCGTTTGACTCTGAGCTTATCGCCGCGGCAACGGCCATGTTGGCTTCCGCTGTAGGCGATTCCCAAGCGACCAATGCACCGGCTATGGCGCCCCGAACCTCTCCGTTGGGCTCGGTGTAGAAGCGTTCGGCCAATTCGTTGCCCACTTGATTCGAGCCAAATCGCTCAAATTGTGCCGCGGTTTGACGACGAATTTTGTCGGAAGGATCATCGAGCAGTGGCAACAGCTGTGGCTGTAACGAGGGGTCTCCGGTGTTACCTAAGGCTAATAAATAGGCCGATCGGCGGTCCTCGTCGGCTGAGCTGAACGCCCCGTTCAGCAATTGATCGGCTATTCCAGCATCTTCATCTTGAGCGGCTTTTAGTGAAGCGGCCATACTGCCCAAGGCGAGTACAGCCGTGTCTGGCCGGGCATCACCGCTATAAGCTAAGCCGCTGTAGGCAATGTTCCAAAGCGCATCTACGGTACTCATATTAGGCACTTCCACGCCCGCCAGAGCCACAATCGCACGCAAATTACCCATCTCATCCAAACTTGGGTCTGCGGCCAATGCGCTCAGTGCACTTTGCGCTTGATCGCTTCCGGCCAACTCTAACACGAGGAAAAGGTCTGCCTTAACTCGGTCTGCAAGAACATCCCCCTTAAGCTGCTCGGATATATCTGCAATTAGCGCTGGGTTACCTCGCACAAGCTCACTGAGTGCGCTGACGTGCTGCGGACGCTCGGTCGGCAAGCCGCCTAGACCCACCACACCTTTCTTCAGTCGAACTCTCGCCTCACGCAATGACAAGACCACTGAGGTGGCTTTCCCCGCCGCCTTGCGGCTGGCCGAAAACGCCCAAGCGCTGCGGGGCAGCGCATGCCTTGACGACAGTAATTCAATCTCTGCCCGGCTATGGCTGACCGCCAAAGTTCTATTCCCGGCGTTTGACTCAATGGTCTCTGTAAGCTTCATGCTGGTCAGCCAATCTGTATTCACGTCGATTTGAATGATTTCGTCAGAGCTTACGGTATCGGTGTTTTTCGGCTGAGGTGACCCGTCTTCATTCACAAACCGCAGTTTAGTCTTTTTGATGGTGCCCGGGCTGGTCACGCCGTAGCGAGCTTCATAGTCGCGCCCCGCATAGTGCTCGGTCGCGTTCCAGTCGTCTCCAGCCTGCAAAGAGGTTTGGAAAACAGCCACTAAGTTGCGCAGTATCTCGCGGTTTTCCTCGGGCAGTTGCGCTGGAAACTCAAAAGCCACGGGCACACCGGCCAGGGTATATCGAACCCGAAAAGCTCGCTTCAGGTCGCGTATGGTTTGCGCATTGGACGAGCCAGAAATTTTAAGATCAAGCTCAGAAAATTGCAGGCCCACTAGGCTTTGAAATTGACTCACTTCCAGCGTTTGAAAGTTGAGTAGGCCGTTCAGCGATAACTCGATAGGCAGGGCTTGGCCCTGCGCCAAACCCATGCTGAATTTTGACGCCATCGTTAGGCGATAACTCTGGTTTGTGCCCACTCGCCATTGCAGGGAGTTGTCGAAAGGCCCTGGTGCGGACGGGCGGACCTTATGCGGCTCAGGCGAAATATTGGGAAAAAATACCGCGGCGAGTAAGATGACAACACCCGCCACAAGGGCCAGTGATACAGGTTTAAGCGCCAAGGCTTAAGACCCTGGCTCGTAGTAGTTTGTATCGCCGTCGATGGTCACAATCTCTATATCGGTGCTGATATCGAGCAGCACATCTTTCTGGTACCACCCCACCCACTTAGCAAAATTCTTATAATAATTGGCTCGGTAAAGCCCTGGGCATACACCGGTAAAAAAGCCCCAATCACATTCAACCAGAGTCGGCAAATAAATGGCCACGAAACCTTGGATAAGGCCAGACATACCGGTCAATTCATTTTCTACCTTCAAGCTGGGCCGAATATTAACCGCGACGGTGTAACCGTTGTTATCGGTAGCGTCTCTCGTCACTGTTGCGGCAAGACTTGGGTTTATTGTTAGCTTGTCGTCAATCAGCGTTAGCTGGCCGTATACACCCGCGGTAATGCCGGCACCCGCTTCTGCGCTAGCGGTGCCATAGGCATTTACGAAGGGGGTTACGGTTGCGTCCAGGTGGCGCGTACCCAATAATTTCACCTCCAGTTCGACGCCCACTGTGCCCATCGCAAGAAGGTCAACCACCACCGGCACCGGGCCGATGGTAAAATACTTTGTGCGCTGCCTGGATTTCGAATAAGAGTATGTCTTGCCCTCCGTTAACTCTTGGTCAATGTCACTCGCTTTGAGTGAGCGCTTATAAATTACTTGGTCCAAGGCGCCGATGGTGAAGTTAAACTCATCAGTTTTCGCCAAAGCTTCTTTGGTGTCGTAACCAACAAATGCGTCCGCTTCGGCGAAGGCAAACCTGGTGCTTTGGCCAATAATATTAAGGGGGGCTTCACTGCTTGCACTAAAGTACAAGCCCTCATCGGTGCCTCCCGCGTTTGCGTAGAGACTAAGGCCAATGCCGAGCGTGGATGAACCCCAAGTCTGAGCGTATTCCTCATTGAAAAACACTGGATTAGTCGCGACGCTGTATTCAGAGCTGTAAGGTGGGTACTCAGGCAGAGGTGGTAGTGGCGGAACGGGCGGAAGACTCATTGCGACGGGAGAGCAACTGACATTATCTTCTGTCTCACGATCCACTACGTCTGGATTACTAGGTCGAATCTCCACACAAACATCTGCACTTAGAACCTCAAAAGCAGGCCCCTCATCGTAGGGATTATCGATGTCGGTGGAATGTGGTAGGCGATAGAGAAATGAGTTTAGCGCTGAGATTTCTTCATAAGAAAGATCGGGTGGTGGAAAGGTCGGGTCCGAAAGAGTCACGATAAGATTGCGGGCTGATACTTCAATTTCCTTGGCCAATCGCCCAGGTAAGTATAGGTCTAGGTGAGCCGACTTATTGTCTGTGTCTTCCAGCACAAGCTCATCACCCGACTGCCCTGCTTCTTGCGGCTCCAGCAAGCCCAGAGGCAGCCACTCTTCATCAGTGGCGTTACCATCAATGTCGACTTTATAAGCGTTCATATAGCGTGCTTCGTCAGAATTCCATAGGTACAAGGGCACAATGTGTGTTGCGTCGTCTGCTGGGCTTGGCTTGTAATAGATCGGGCCACCGTCAGTGCCTCCTCCGGTGCTGGGTCCACCATCCGAGCGCTTCAAACGCAGGTAGGCAAACGCTTCAACATCCACTGGTTCGGCGTTGCCGCGAACAGACATCTCCAATGTGCCATTGGCGTCTGAGTTTTGAAAACCGCCTTCAAGCTCTTCGTAAGTGGTGGTATCCAACGGCAGTACTTGGCTTTCTAGTGTCCATAGGTCCAGACTCAGGTCGATGGCAGTTGCTGCGGGGTCGAGGTCGACGTAAACACTTGTGTCGTTGTCTTTCTCGTCGGTCTCGGATATTTCATCACCGCCATCCAGAAATACAGCAATGTAATAGGCGCCTTCATTTAAGCTCAACGGCAATTCAACATCCATGTCAACATTGTTGGTGCCAGCAGACAGGGCTTCAATGCTCTTCGCACCGATAGGAATTTGTTTATTGGCTTTTAGGTCTATAGCAAAAACAACCAGACCGACCTCTTCTTCGGGCTCCTGTGCTTCGAGGGTGATCGATAAATCCAGGGAGTACCCTATTCTGGTCTCGCCGTTCGTAATGAGCACGTCAAGGGCACTTAAGTTTTGCGTGGTTGAGGCAAAGCCGTTGTCCATCACGGCATAGGCATCATCTAAACTCTCAGACGTCTCATCAATGCCTGCAATAACGTCGGCTAAGGCCTCAGCGCTGGGCTGTTCGGCCTCCCCTAACTCAATTTTGTCGACAAAAACCTTCGAGAATGCAAGTTTATTGTCGACAACGGTAATGTCATCCCCTTGCACACCGTTCAAGATCGCTAACGAAATTCGTTGCAGGCTCCACTCGCCTGTATCAAGTTTACCCACGTAGAAGTTAAGCCCGCCGGAATCGGGCTGCCGTCCGAACATTTGCAGAAATAGATTGGTGACCAGTTCGGTACTGTTCAGACTTCCAAAGCGCTGTTGATATTCATCCGACTCGCCAAATGCCGTGATGATGCTATTAATATCACCGCCTTCGTTAGCCAAGCGGTTTGACCAGTAAGCCAGGCCTTCAGGGTCGCCAGGTCTGCCGTAGTAAGCTAAGTAAGCACCGAGTACAACTTCCTCGTTAGTGGAGAAGTCTCTTGCGGAAGAATTTAAGGAAAAAAGAGCGAAGACAAACAAAAGGGTAAGGCGAGCGAACATTTCTATCATTCCTTGATTAATGTGCGGACGAGAATAACGACAAATAGGCGCCAAGAACAGCAATAGTTTCTACATTCAGGAGGATCTTAATGAAATGCTAAATGATGACTCGTATTGCCGGGACCTTAAGCTGCACCTCGCCCTCCAAAGAGTATTGTCTCAGCTCGTGACACAGAGCTCTTGTATTTTTACTTTAAGACGCTGCTGAAACTCGGGCGTGGCATCAGCAGCGTAAGTCATGTACATGCCCATAAGTACTTGCCGGCGGTATTGCTGAAGGTCGATGTAACCATTAACCCAGTCTTGTCGTGCCAAACGCTGGCAGCCAAACAATTGCTGAGCCAGCGACAGGCTATCAATGTCACCGAGTAAAAATCCGTTATCTCGAGCCGACTCACAAGTTTGCTGTGCAATCACCAGTGACTTTTGGAAAATGCCGTTAGGGGAATCATGCTCAAACAATTGCATGCGCTCGCCAGTTACAAAAGCCGCGCGATAAAACGCTTCGTTATCGCGGAACAATTCATGCAAGCTATCAATGAAACTGATCGCTCCTTCTATAGGGTCATGAACACTGTCGTTTGCCATGACCTCTTTAATTTTTACCACCATTTCTTCACACAACACTACGAAAATATCGTACTTCTTACCAAACAGGTTATGGATAGTGGGTATGGACACTTCCGCTTTTTTCGCTAGTTCGCTTAGCGTAAAGGCTTCAAAGCCCTTGCTGGTGATTAGGTCTCTGGCAAGGTCAAGTATGCGCTTCTTACGCAATTCTTTGTTCGCTTGTCGGGTTGTATTGCCGCGAGCAATGCCTGCTTTGTTCATATTTCAACCTAATGTAATGGAATACAGCTTGACCACAGTTTTTATTGATGGTTAAATTTGCCGAGTGGTAAAAACTGTGGCAATCGAGAGACACTATTATGAAGCAAGATATTAGTAAATCAATTGAGGCCTGCGCCTCCCATTATGGAGATGACGCAGACGCAATGCGGAGCTATTTAGTGGAGGGCGAAAAACAAGCCTTTGAGCTCAACAATCGCGGCCCGATACGTTTTAATGAAAATGGACACTTAGCTCAAGATATCCTCGATACATATTCGGAATATGGCTTCTATATTTTTGAGAATGTTCTTCAGGCAGACGAATTAAACGACATTGAGCAAGAACTTGAGAGCATGAGGGCGAGCTTCCCCCTCGAGCCTAATGGACAATTGGACCGCAACGGACAGCCTGCGCTAGGAGCCGATTGTTTGGCGCCCAACTTAATTTGGTCAAAACCCTTAGGGGACCCTCTGGGTGGCTCCGATGTAGCCAATGGCCGTCATCAGATAAAAATGTTCGAACCAGCCGCCGATCATTCAAAGCCAGAGTGGGCCCCCTTCGTTCTGCTGGGCTCACTGCAGTTTTCTGAAACCTGCCTTCGTGTCTATGGTCACCCACAACTATTGCGTGTTGCAGAAGCGATAAATGGAGAGGATTTTGCGCCTTTTAATGAAAGCCTCTTTATTAAAGACCCAGGTATTGGAGCCGCGGTTTCTTGGCATCAAGACGGCGATACACATTGGGACAGCGGTGACTTTGATGAAGGCATCCACGGCTTTAACTTTATGGCTCAGGTCTATGGCAGCTCAGCCGTGAATGGCGTCTGGGTAAAACCTGGCAGCCACAAAGTTGGAAAAATTGACATCAAAGAACTGGTTGAAAAAGCGGGGAGCGAGCGACTCGAAGGCTTAGTGCCCATAATTTGCAATGCCGGCGATGTGGTCATTTGCAACAGACAAATATTACATGGCTCATTTGCCAATTCAGGTTTTGAAACCCGTGTCACGGTCAACTTTGGTTTTCACCGCCGCTCATCTGTTCTGGGTGTACACGGGGCCGGCATACACAGTGAGGCACAAGTCTATGATGAGTCTGTTATCGAACAGCGCTCTCGAGTTATTGCTTACGCCATCGACGCTCGAAAGCAACGTTTCCCAGAAGAAGTCAGCTACGATTACCGGCCACTGTCTACGCTAAACAAAGACTTCACTTGGAATGAGCAAGCGAAGCAAAACTTGAAAGATTACAACCTGCAGGATCTCAGTATATAGTTTTGTGTGAATACCACTGGCGCGCCCTAGGTTTTAGACATTGAGGAAGTCACACTCATATTTGTGTGACTTTTGCCTTTCCTGATCGTCAACAAGACGATATATTGCATCTTTATAAAGTTGACTTGCCGGCACTCCAAATCAGAGTTAGAGCACTTTAATCAACATAGAGAATATGCATGCTGCACAAAATCATAGGTCTAGCAGACTATTTTATTCCAAGAGATATTGCGCTTAATCCGGAAAAGCGCGCCTTAGCAAGACGCTACCAAGGCGTTTCTCGCATGCTTTTAATCACAATTGTCAACATGATTTTCTTTTCCGTGATTTTAGGTATTTTTGGCGAAAGCGATAGTAAATTCGTTCCCATTGTTGTCGCTATTACGCTGATTGTTACCGCTTCCCTGATAGGAATGTACATACTCCGGTCTTTCCTTCTGCCACTGTTAGTTGCCAATATTGGGAGCGTCATATTGATGGTCTATGGCATGGCGATCACAGGTGGAATTTCATCCCCATTCCTATTTTTGCTCTTAACCCTGCCCGTCATTACCATAACTTTTGGCGACGCAGTGATTTTTGTATCACTATGTCTGGCGATTTCTCTGAGCATATTGGGAATGTTTATAGCTCAATCTCTCGGTTACATTGCAGTGACGAAATCAATTCATTTCACCAGTAACGAACAGTTCATAATCTTGCTTGGAGCATTTTGCCTAATTGCTTTAGGGGGAATTTTGGCAAAAAAGGAAATCCGAAGGGGACGGAAAGCTCTGCAAATGGCTAAGGACGTCGCCGAGACTGAAGCACGCATTGATATGCTAACGGGGTTAATTAATCGCCGAGCATTTGTAAGCGCTTCAGACAGAATGATTGGTCGAGTCAAGCGACGCACGTTCAAGACCGACGCCACAAAACCTGGCAATTTATTCTTAGCAATGCTGGATATCGATTTATTCAAAGGTGTCAATGATAATTATGGGCACGCTGCGGGGGACGCGGTTCTTATACAAGCTGGAAATGCTCTTAGGAGTGTAGGACGAGATTTCGATATCATGGCTCGTGTGGGCGGTGAAGAATTCGCCGCCATTTTTGAGTGCGAGAATACAGAAGGTGCCCACATTCTTGGGGAGCGTTTCAGGCGCAGCGTTGAAGACCTAGACATTGTTTTCGATGGGAAAAAAATCCAAGTAACAATATCAGTCGGTCTATGTCGCTGGGAAGAAAATGACAATTTGGATGATCTCTTACGAAAGGCAGATAAAGCGCTCTACCGCGCAAAAGATAATGGCCGAAATTGTGTCGTTTTGTTCAAAAAAGATTTCATCTAATCAGACGGAAATGCGTCCAAGTTCTATCACAGCTTCAATTCAAGGCTACAAGTCAACGACCACAACTCTATTCAATGCCGATGCGACCACTAATAGGTCCAAGCCATTAAACCAGACCCAGCGGCAGCTCGGTTGTGTATTTCACCTCGCTCAAGGCCACACTGGAGTTGATATCTTGTACGCCCGGCAGTTGTGATAATTGCTCGCGAAAAAACTGCTCGTAGCTTTCCACATCCCGAGTGACGATACGCAGAAGAAAGTCTGTGCGCCCCATCATTACGTAACACTCTGTCACCTCGGGAAAGGAGCGAATCTTTTCCTCAAACTCCCCCACGGCTTGGCGACCATTAGCGGTGAGTTTAACTTCCGTGTAGATCATCACGTTTAGGCCCAGCTGTTTGCGGTTGAGCATACCAACACGGCGATCAATAAACCCCTCGTCCTCTAGACGTTTGATTCTCCGCCAACAGGGAGGCTGGGAAAGGTTGACCCTCTCGGCAATTTCCGAGGCCGAAAGACTGGCATCAGCCTGTATCAGTTCAAGAATTTTGCGGTCGGTTTTGTCGAGTTTCAGGGTCATTAGGGGCCTCAGTGAAGTCTCAGGTGCTCTTGTTTTGTCACACCACCTAGTTAATAGACATGCAGCCCGCGAGCCTGCAAGCATAACTAATATCAATAAAAGCCAATAATAGCCATGATTTATGCTCCATTCAACAATACAAGCATATACAATACCAAATTATTGAATTCCTCCCCTCAACACGAATGATTAATTCGCACGACTTAACGTATAGTCTCTCTTTGCCCGGACTTGGGGCAGGCGCGTACACCCCACGCCGAGTGAGGCCACTATGGAAGCACCCCCGAAGAGGTGCTCGCCCTTATGAATACTTAACATCGAATTTAAAAATAAATGAGGTTCCAATGAAGTTATCAGCCTTTGGTGAAAAATTTGCCGGAAAGTCAGGCATTGTTGAATTGATGGACGACCTGGGTTCTGCACTTAACGAGAACCCCGATATGATTTTTATGGGCGGCGGCAACCCCGGCCGCCTGCCAGAGGTGGAAGCAATCTTCCAGCAGCGCCTTGAAGATGTGATGGCCGATCCGCAACAGCGCCATAGCCTGTTTGGTATTTACCAATCGCCACAAGGCGACAAAGAATTCCGCGAGCAGATTGCCGCTTTTTTGAAAAAGCAGTTCGGCTGGAACCTGAGTGCGAACAATATCGCCGTGTCCAACGGCAGTCAGTCTGCCTTCTTTGTACTCTACAATATGTTCGCCGGCACCATGCCCGACGGCAGTCATCGCTCTATTCACTTACCTCTGGCGCCAGAATACATTGGCTACGGCGGTATCGGTTTGAGCGATAATTTTTTTTCCGCCACCCGCCCCAGCATTGAAATGCTGGATGAGCACCTGTTTAAATACCACGTGGACTTTTCTAAACTGCAACTCAATGAACACACTGCAGCTATGTGTGTTTCTCGCCCCACCAACCCCACCGGCAACGTACTGACCGACGATGAGATTGCTCATCTCGATCAAATGGCAAAGGCCCAAGACATTCCCTTGATTATCGACGGCGCCTACGGCCTGCCCTTCCCCGGCATCTTGTTTACCGAGGCCAAACCGCACTGGAACGAAAATACTATCCTCGCACTAAGTCTGTCTAAGCTGGGTCTACCCGGTGCCCGCACCGGTATTATTGTAGCCAACGAAGAGGTGATTCGCGCTTACACCAATGCCAACACTGTGGTCAGTCTGGCGTGCGGTAATTTAGGTCCGGCGCTGGCTAAGGAGCTGTTTAAAACCGGTGAGATACTGACGCTGACCCGCGACTATGTCACCCCATTCTATCGCGAGCGCTCGCAACAAACGGTGCAGTGGTTCCGAGAAAGCCTCGGTGACCTGCCCTTCCGCATCCACAAACCGGAAGGCGCTATCTTCTTGTGGCTATGGTTTGAAGGGCTGCCTATTCGCTCACAAGAACTCTACGAACGACTCAAGCAACGCGGCGTATTAATTGTTCCGGGCCACAACTTCTTCGTTGGCATGGATGACGACTGGTCGCACAAACACGAGTGCATTCGCGTTTCCTACGCCCAAGACGCCGAGACGGTGAAACGCGGCGTGGATATTATCGCGGAAGAAGTGGCCAAGGCTTACGCAGAAGCCTGAAAAGAAAACGATGGCGCTACTCTCTACGGTAGTCACTGGGAGAGCAGCCATGCCAAGACTTGAAGGCGCTTGAAAACGATGTGGGGTCGCGGTAGCCGAGCATTAAGGCGATATCAATGATGCTGGCGTTCTTGTCCCTCAGGTATTTCACCGCAAGTGTGGATTTAACTTGCTGCAGGAAATATCGGAACTGTGTGCCCCGCTCCTGCAAGCGTACCTGTAGAGTACGACTCGACATATTCAGCTTCTCAGCCACGCTGCTTACGGTACAGTTACCCTTGGGTAACTGGCGCCTAATCACTGAATACAGACTTGCCGTAAAAGCGTCAGACTCCCAAGTGAATTGACTCAAGAATTCATCCAGCTCTTCCTTCACATTTTCATAAAGTGAAGTGGACACATGCATCTGCGGGAGATCCAAAATACTCTTATGATAATAAATGGCACTGAGCGATTGTTTAAAATGCAGCGGCGCGCGAAAAACATCATTGAGCATTCCGACATCATTTGGTTGGGAATAACTGAAATCCACCCGTACCGGCCTCACAGGTAACATGCAAAACCCATCCATCAACATGGCTGTGGACGCCAACA
>Ga0209292_1003062_pt1 | contig 18663 bp, 21 predicted proteins | sample GOMGulsemesocosm_2_FD_184634 | JGI IMG/M metagenome (GOLD analysis project Ga0209292, IMG submission 184634) | Methane-oxidizing microbial communities from mesocosms in the Gulf of Mexico - GOM9C Gulf of Mexico (SPAdes) (version 2) | ecosystem: Environmental > Aquatic > Marine > Cold seeps... | reverse complement strand
TGCTTCGGTCGATACCACATCAATATCACTTAGCACCTTAATCGCGGTGGTTTTACCAGCACTGACAGGGCCTGAAAATATTATTTTATACTGTTGCATATGATCTTATGCTCGATTGAGGCGATTAAGGAGTTTCTTAAATAATGTCGAATTTTTCTTCTTTGCTTTAAATGGAATAATCTTAGAGCTTGGCTCATTAGTAATCGCTAAATGACTATCCAGCGCTGCTGTTATGAAACTTCGTACATCCGTAATAGGAATGGAAAGCTGCTGAGATATTGCCGTTATGGTATTCGGAGACTTTGACCATAGACCAGCAATTTGTAGTGCGTGCTGAGGAACATTCCAGCGTGTTAAATTTGGCCAAGCTTTTAACTGATAAATTGAATTGTCAGATAAAGGTTTAGCGAGCCTACCTCTGGAGCATAGTAACGCTGTATTCCAAGAAAGTTCAGTAAGAGAGAGCGAAGGGTATTCAGATATTGAAGCCGTTAGAGACTCTTTACTAATGCGACAGCTGGAAGTATTTAGCTGAACGTGGCATAAGTTTCGTAAACGATTTTGAGAAAAATTTAACCGCGCACATTTCTTACTCGCATCAATTTCTATGCAATATTTTTGTATGCGTAATACGACGTTTGTTTTTTCTTTATCGCTTAACTGAATGGCTCTTCTTAACATTCCTTGTAGGGTTTGAGTCGGTTCATAGTATTGGCTGTCATCAGTGGATTCACGAGATTTATCTCGTGAATCTTTTCGTGACTTATCATGAACCTGTTCAGGCTTATTAGTTGATTTGATTTTGTTAGCCGAACTACTCACCTTCACATAGTTTCGCTGTTTTATTTTTTCAGCGGCATGAATTAATTCTATGCTGGTGATCGGTTTTTTTATATAAATTACAGATGAAGAAGATTTATCTAGGGAATATAATGAGAGGGCAATTACTTGAGTCTCGTTATTCTGATACTCAGCGAAGAGGGCTTTTCCCTCTTCGCTATCAATATCAATGATGACAACATCAGCGCCTTGCTGATCGCTCAACTTAAAGTGAGTCTTGCCCTTGGTTTTAATAAAACCGGAGATGTTCCTATGAGAGGACTGACTCATAGCTGAAAGTTGTACGGATAAAGGCATAGATATAATTCACAAAACGGCAGCCCAATATAAAACATAGGCAATAATGAAGAGGCGGATCATAAGGAAAAATAGGGTGAGTGCAAATGCGAATGCATGTTATTTGTAATGTTTGGTAATTTCCTAATAAAAACCTGACTTATATCAATTAGTTATTAATTTGTTAAGTCTTATAGCATTAAGTCCTTGGTTTAAGTCCTTGGTTTAAAGGCAGGTATCAGCAAAGTTGACTAAAGTTATATTAAGCTAGATTCAGAAATATTAAAATTCTATTAGCAGGTAAGCCCTATGAACTTAAAGACAGCCAATAAAATTGAAGTTCGAGACTTCGCCGTTACCGACCTTATGAGCAAAGACGTACTCTGCGTTTATGAAGGTTGGACCATTCAGCGCTTAGCAGAATTCTTCCTCAAAAATGAAATCAGTGGTGCTCCGGTAATCGCTTCAGATCATGAGCTGGTCGGGGTAGTGAGCGTATCGGATATCTTTCGTTTTGAAAATTCTGATGAGGATACAAAAAGTGAAGCGCTAAGACGTTGTTATCGTGATAGCACTGGAATTGATATTGCCAGTCGAGAAGATCTAGTCAATTGGAGTAAGAACTCACAATCCAGCTGTACCGTGCATCAAATTATGGCGAATCAGGTCATTAGTGTAGGAATAGAAAGCAAGCTCAGCGAAATCTCATCCACTATGATCGAAAATGATATTCATCGGGTATTTGTCACCAAAGATGAAAAGATTGTCGGTGTCGTTTCTGCTTTGGATATTTTACGGAAATTGCCTAATACTGATAAAAAGTCACAGACATCGGTGGGTTAAAAATTATTAATAGAAACGATTAAAATGAAGCATACCTTGTTAGTACTCGTAGTATTATTGTTCGCTAATGTCGGGTTGGCTGAACAACGCTTGCATTTAATTGGTGACAGGGATAATAAGCCTGAGTGTTTTATTGATGGAGATGGAAACGTTACTGGTAGTGATGTCGAAATACTTAGAGAGCTGGGGAAACGGCTAGATCTAAAAATAGAAATTGAGCTGGCGCCTTGGGTTCGCGTATTGTCGATGGTTCGGTCTGGTAAAGCAGATGGTGGTTTCCCTCTGTTTATTACGCCTGAAAGAAAGGAATATGCCCTTTATACAAAAGCGCCTATTCACGTATCAGTCATGACTCTCTATACCAAGTCAGGTCGTGAATTTGAATATAGTGACTTCAGTGATTTATATAAAAAAAGAATCGGCATTATTCGTGGGTACAGTATTTCAGCAGAGTTCGATCTTGCTGCTAAGGTAGGAGACATTGAGATAGCGGAAGTCGAGACCATCGATCAATTGGTGAAAATGTTGATGGGTGAACGCATTGATGCGATTGCTGCGACGCCTTCCAGTATTACAACCTATCTAAAAGAGAAGAGGGTCGAGATTTCGGCTATTGGTCATGTACGTTCTCGCGCGGCTTATTTGACCCTCTCTAAAAGGGCCAAGATTAAAGATAAAGAACAGTTGTTAGAAAAAATCAATCAAGCGTTATTCGAGATGGAGCAAGATGGCACCATTGAAAAAATCACCGTTAAATATCTAGAGCAGCATGCAAGAGAGGATTAAATAATAAATAGCCGGCGATAGTGATCAGCCCTAGTCCCATCAGTTGATTAAAGCGCATTAGGTGATTGGCACTCTTCAATAAGACTTTCAATTTATTCCCCAGTGCCGCCCAGCCGCTAATCGAAAAAAAGCAGATGATTAAATACAAGGTGGTAAACGACATAAGCAGTGTCATCGATTCTGACAGCTGAAAGGCCGTAATGCCCGATAAGCAAGCAATCCATGCTTTGGGGTTGAGCCATTGTAATAGCAGGCCTTTTGAAAAACTCGGTAGACTTTCATGCTTGCCGCTATCTTTTCCACTATCTTTGCCATTCATCTCTAATTCCGCAGAAGACATCATCAGTTTTAAGCCTAAGCAAGCAATCCATGCTTTGGGGTTGAGCCATTGTAATAGAAGGCCTTTTGAAAAACTCGGTAGACTTTCATGCTTGCCGCTATCTTTTCCACTATCTTTGCCATTCATCTCTAATTCCGCAGAAGACATCATCAGTTTTAAGCCTAAGTAAGCAATGAATAAAGCCCCGAGTATTTGTAGAACCACCATCAGAGAAGGGGGGATGTAATCAAACCCTAGATTGAACCCCAGCCCCAGTGACAATAACAATAAGCTAAAGCCAATGCTGGCACCCGCGACAAACGGCAGCGTGCGCACGAAGCCATAATTAATGCCACTGGTCAGAGTTATAAGGTTCACCGGCCCCGGAGAGATAGACATGCTGAGTGCGAAGGTGGCCATTGCAAAAATAAGGGACATAAAGGGCTCTTTAAAATGAGGTGCCGCAAGGAAGCAGGCGAATGGCGATCTTACCTTAAGCTACTGGCATTGATTAGGTGCTTTAATTAGAATTGATTGATCGATATTTTAGAATTTATAGTGGCTGCGATTACGCAGGCATGACTAGGCAAGTATGAGTAAACAAATATGATAGATGAATTAAGAGGTTTGGCGATATTTGCCGAAACAGCCAAGCAAGGCTCGTTTAAAAAGGCGGCTCTAGAGCTTAAGTTATCCCCCTCCGTGGTGAGCTATCACATCAGCGAGCTGGAAAAACGCATCGATTGCACTCTTATCTACCGTTCAACCCGCAAGCTGTCTTTGACTCATGAAGGGCAAGTACTATTAGTGCATGCTGAAAAAATGTTACAGGAAGTCGAGGCCGGTTTAGAAAAGGTCATGGCAAACGATCAAGAGCTGAGAGGTAAGCTGTCTATTACGCTACCTTCGGCACTAACACGCTCACCCTTAATCCAGCAGATTGCACAATTTAGCCAAGCTAATCCATTAATCGAACTGGATATAGTCTTCAGTGATGTGCGCCAAGATTTGATTGCCGACAATATTGATTTAGCGATACGCATTGGTGATATGGCGGATAGTGGATTGATCAGCAAGCGCATTAGCGTGGTTAAGCGTACGTTAGTTTGTACGCCCGATTTTATACAGAGTCAGCACTTACAACAGGGTTTACGGCAGGGCTTGGACATTAAAGTGATCGCGGATTTAGAACCTAAGGACATAGTAAGTTGGCCTTGGATTAAACTCTCGATGTTAAGTAATAAGCGCCGGCTTATTGCGAAAACCTCAAGTGGAAAACAGCAGAAACAGAAAAGTTTAGAACTCGAATTTACTAGTCAGATAACCGTGGACAGTGTTGAAGCCATGACCCAGTTTTGTTTGTTAGGTAGTGGTATAGCAACTCCACCTGATTTTTTAGTTGAGCAAGCGCTAGCCGATGGTAACTTAGTTGAGCTATTGCCAAGTTGGCAAGTAGAAGATCTGCCACTCTATGCGGTTTGGCATAACAGTGGCATGGCTGGCTTGGCGAATAAAAAGGTTCGACGTTTATTAGAGCAGCTATCCGCTACTAATAATGAACCTTAGCCTAAGATGAATTCTTTATACTTAGATGACCTAAAAATTAGCGCAGTGGGGGTCTATACTTAGTTAGGGTATTTACAGGTGGCGCCTAATGAACAATGTCTATCGGTACTTATTATTCATTTGTTTTTTGTTCTGTGCAGCATCAAGCTATGCAGGTAATTCTATTATTATTGCTTCTAATGATTATGAACCCTATACGTCATCGAAAAACGGTGGGGAAGGGGTATTGCTCGATATTATTGAGCAGGCATTTAAAGAAGTCGATTTAGAGGTCAGCTATCGTTTTTTTCCATGGAAGCGTTGCCAGGATGAAGTTGATAAGGGGCTTGCGTTTGCCGCGACGCCTTATTTCAAAACAATAGAACGCCAAGCAAAATATGATTTCTCTGACCCCATCTTACCCATGTTTAATCGCTGGTTTTATAACAAAGAAAACTTTCCAAATGGTTTTGAATGGACAGTGATAGATGACTTCCAAGGCTATCGTATCGGCGGTGTTTTAGGGTATTGGTATATCGCGGACTTAAAGCAACTGGGGTTGAATCCTGAACTGGTTAGTAATGATCTGCAAAATTTACAAATGCTCGCCTCTCATCGAATTGATTTTACGATTATTGATGAGTTAACGGGAAATGGCTTGGTTCGAAAACATCTGTCTTCTAGTCTCGATACTATTGGAACATTAGAAAAACCTTATGATTTTCAGTATAGTCACCTTCTTGTTTCTAGAGATTATCCCAACAGTGAGGCAATAAGAGAGAAGTTTAATGAGGGGCTAAGGATACTAAAAGAAAGTGGTAAATATTGGCAGATACTCATTAAACACAAAGTTCCAGAACACTTTCGTCAAGATAAATAATGGATTATTTTATGAACCGATTCTTCTAAAGACGTGTTTGCAGTCATTTTTATATGGATCTCAGGGTTTACAGGGATTTCATAAGGCGAATCAATTCCGGTGAAATTTATCACTTCACCCGCTCTGGCTTTTTTATACAAACCTTTCACATCTCGTTGTTCACAGACCTCTAGTGGCGTATCAACGAAGACCTCAATAAATTGGCCGTCATCAAATAAAGCCCTCACTTTATCTCGACTCTCACGAAAGGGCGAGATGAAAGCACAGAGTGCAATCAGCTCAGCCTGAACCATTTGATGTGCAATATGGCCAATACGGCGAATGTTTTCTTCTCGGTCTTGCTTGCTAAAAGATAGATCCTTGCATAAACCGTTACGCACGATGTCGCCATCCAAACCTGAGGTTTTTAAGCCGAGTGTATTAAGTTGCTTTTCAACTTCATTGGCCAAACTCGATTTCCCCGCCCCGCTATATCCGGTAAACCAAATCACACAAGGCTTGATTGTTTTCATGTTCTTTTCTCTTTCTCTATTTCTTTAACGTTTTCTGAAAACCATTGCTCAAGAAATTCAATGCAGTGTACCAGCTTAGTCGGTACAAAATGTCGGGCGGGGTAAAGGGCATAAAGGGTAAGGTTTGGTTTCTTATTTTTTTCTAAAATTTCAATGACTTCACCCTTGGTTATCGCTTCACGGCAAACGAAATCAGGAATAAAACCAATGCCCTGGTTACGCTTAATCACTTCTATCATGAAAATGGTGCTATTCACTCTTAAATTACCTTGAATAGTAATGCCATCATCAATGGGCCAAACATTTTTTCCTTGAAAATAACTGTATTCAAAACAATTGTGTTGGGATAAATCCTGTGGGACTTTTATTCTAGGGTGATTGTTAAAATACTCAGTGCCGACACAAACCTTGTAGTTGAAGCGAGTCAATGGGCGGCCGACATAATTGGAATCAATGGCTTTACTCGAGGCCCGGAAACCTAAATCAAAACCTTGCTCAACCAAATCAATACTTTCATCCCCTAAGTGAATGTCTAATTCAATTTCGGGGTAAGCCTGCATGAAATCGGCAAACAAACCCGATAAGTCGGTAATGCCTAACGCCATAGGCGCGTTGATTTTTAGTTTTCCTTTCGGCTTGGCTTGCCGGTCTTGGACAAAGTCTTCTGCATCATCCAGCTTTTCTAAGATCTCTCGTGCGTATTGTAAATAACCTTCACCTGCATCGGTCAATTGCACGCTGCGGGTTGATCGATGTAATAAGCGCGCGCCCAGAGCATCTTCCAGGCGGCTGATCTCTTTACTGATCATCGATTTAGAGGCATTGGTTTGCTCGGCGACACGAGTAAAGCTGCCTAGATCAGCCAAGCGGACAAAAAGTTGAATCGCGCGCAGTTTATCCATCGAGAGGTCTCACAGGGTACAGGTACTTATGAATGTACTGTCTCCAATATGGAAACATCTGGTTCTCATTATAGCTATATATGGTAACAGTAAAAACATCCAAACTGCATCTGTCGTCACTTAAACCTTTAAATCAGAACGGAACAATATTATGTACACACTTTATTACTCTCCAAGCGCTTGTTCACTGGCCACTCAGGTGGTTTTGCATGAACTGGGTCAAACGGTTGAAATTAAGAATGTTCAGCAGCTTGAAAATTTCAAGGCCATCAATCCAGTGGGTGCCGTGCCGGTATTGGTTGATCATAGCTTGTCTAATACAGGAGAGGGCTATACCGATAAAGCATTGACTGAAGGCGCGGCAATTATTTTATACCTGCTTAATAAGCATGAAAATACCTTGCTGCCTGCTAAGGGTCATGCGCGTCAGCAGGGGATTGAGAACCTGATGTTTGCTAATGCCACGATGCACCCTAGCTATGGTCGTTTGTTCTTTATCGCGCAACATATTAGCGATGAAAGCATTCATGATAAAAGTATTAAGCAAGCGGCCTTTGATACTGCGGCTGAGTCTATTAACTATTTATGGCAGGTCGTTGAACAGAAATTAGTAGCACAAGAAAAGGATGAGAAATTTTTAGGCGGAAGCTTCTTAGGTGGAAAGAAGCCTTCAGTAGCCGACATCTTGCTAGCCGTATATTCACGCTGGGGTGCAAGTTTCCCTGTTGAAATCACCCTAGGACCGAAGGTTCAGAAGATGCTTGCAGGCGTATTAGCATTGCCAAGTTTCGAAAAAGCACTAGCAGCCGAGCAAGGTTAAGGAATCTGTTATGAATAGACCTAGAAAGATAAACGACTTTGATTCTGTGATGACTCTCGTACAGGCCTATTTTGATGGCCTGTATCAAGGCGATGTTGAAAAACTAGAATCAATATTTCATCCAGATGCTTTTTTAAAGGCACCAGGATTAAGACGCAGTCTTCAGCAGTGGCTCGAAGCGGTTGCTGGTCGGTCTATCCCAGCCGAAGAAGGGCAGGCTTATGACTTCAAATTGTTATCGATCGAAGTCATAAAAGATCAGGCCATGGTGAAGCTAGAGTGTCCGTTGTTTGAACATGCCTATGTCGATTTCTTGGGTCTGCTCAAAGAAAACGGCCGCTGGTTAATTGTTAATAAAATGTACACAGATTTAAACGAATAAAAGGAGAGGATTTGATGAATAAATTAAAGATAGAAATGATTCATGACGCAGTTTGCTCTTGGTGTCCGATTGGCTATGCCAATATAAAACAGGCGCTAAAAAACTTAGAAATTGATGCAGAATTTTATTTTTTACCTTTTGAACTTAATCCAGAGATGGAGGTTCAGGGCGAGGATATTAACGATCACCTAGCTCAGAGATATGGCTGGAGTGAAAGTAAGCGTCGAGATTATCGTCAGAATTTATTAGCGGTGGCGGAGCAAGCGGGTGTGGCGATGGATTTCTCCAAACGCACGCATTATTACAATACCCATCAAGCACACCGATTAATTCATTGGTGTGAAGGGTTTGATAAGCAGCAAGCCATGAATGAACTGCTGATTGATGCTTATTTTAAGCAGGGCTTGGATATCAATAATAGCCAAGTATTATTAAATCTCGTCGAGCAGTTAGGCTTAGATAGATCACAGGCTGAAGTCGCCTTAAATTCTTCTGCAACGAAGCAGCAATTAGCGATTAAAAAACAACGAGTACAGCAGGCTGAGATAACCAGTGTGCCGGCCTTTATTTTTAATAATCGTACCTTGGTGACGGGTTCGAATTCCGTTGAATATTTTGAGCAGGCTTTGAGTTCTAAATTGTGAGTTCTAAACTGTGATTTCAATCGTTAACTAATTAAATAGATTCATTAAAATAGAGAGAACGTTATGCCATATATTAATATTAAAATTACCGACGAAAATGTTACTAACGAACAGAAACAAGCACTGATCAAAGGCACAACTCAATTAATGGTTGATGTGCTGAATAAAGACCCTGCTACAACGTTTGTAGTGATCGATGAAGTTAACTTGGATAACTGGGGCATAGGCTATGATCAAGTAACTGAATTGCGTAAGAGATCAATCTAACCAAGAAATGTTCAGGTCTAAAGATATTATTGGGATATAAATAATCCCTGACGGCTAATATCGGTAGAGTGTGTAAGAGGAGCATTCGATACACCTACCGCTGTTACCTTACCCTCAGAGACGACTAGATCTTTAATTTCACTAGAACGGTCAGTTTTTATTGTAGTCGGGGCTGCTAACGATTGCTGCTCAATATCGTATTTAGCATAAAAGGCCTCAGTATCAGAAACCCAACTATTAGAATCTACTTGGGAACCACCAGTATGACCAAAAAGGTAAAGACTATCTCCATCAAGTGTTAGACCATTCAGCCAATCTTCTTTATTTAGATCATGCCACTCTTGGGTATAGGTGTAATCAAGGGTACTGATGCTGACCAAGCTGATATCCAATTCACGGGTATTATTTAGTTCATTAGATTTTGTAATATAGCCGATACTGCCAACAAGCAGCTGATGCTTATAAAGTGCGATGTCTTTTAAAAAGTGAGAGTGGATACTGGATATTAAACGCTCCTCTATAAGGTTACCTTGAGCATCGAGGTGTTTAAATAAAATATGACTGGTTGTTAGGCGGGTATTTTCGACTTGAGCAATAGTACTTTCGAATCGATGATTGTAAGCAGGAATCGCATTGGTGGCTAAAGCATCAATGACGAAAATACTACCACTATTTGAATGAGCGATTTTTGCTGTGCCTGCCCCGCGAATTGAATTTTCCCATGAATAAATCGAAATAACCTTTTCCCATTTGAAAGTAAGGTCAGAACCGTACTTAGCCAACTTTTGACCACCGTTATTAAAGGTCACTAATAAGTCTTCTTGATCACAATTGAATGTAACTAAACCAAAGCGGCCCCAACGAATGGAGTTCTGTGAATAACGCTGATCAGAATTATCATCGTTGTTTCTTTTGATTTCATAGGGAGATATTAACCACTGCTCTTTAGTAGTAGGGATTTCATACTTATCTTCTAATGTAATAGCGACCATTGGTGCGGTGTAAAGAAGTTGATCGTCGGAAGAGTAACGCTGTAATACTATTTGATTGTACTGTGTGTCTGAAGGCAAAAATGAACCAACTGAGTATTCGCCAGAAGGGTGAACGCAGGCATCTGCATAGCCAGTGCTACTTTGCTGTAGTGTATCGGTTTTGCCTTTCATATCGGTGAATGCGGCAATGCCATCCAGTTGACCGTTTTCTGCTAATAAAGATGTCTCACCTATAATGAACAAGCGGCCATTAGTGAGCTGAGCAATCTTATCGAAAGATGTGATTCCGCCCAGCTTACTGCTAAAAATCTCTTCTGATTCTGATTCTGATTCTGTGATGGGCTGGAGATTTAATTGATTCTCAGAATCAGGATTTTCAGGCAGTTCTTTAACCAAATCAGGAGAATCTTTACTGGCACTACCACAAGCAGATAACAGGAGTATGAATAAAACGGAATAAATATGATTCATTTGTAGAACATCCTATAGAACAAATATTGCCACCTTTAGCGTGCTGCATTTTATGATAGATCGATAGATTTGTCATTAAAATTATTAATAAGAGTGATGCACAAATCGAATAGAAGTATGGCAAGATACCGAAGATACCTTTCTAAAGATGAGGATTGAACCGTGAGAAAGTTGATCGACGATTTTATCGAACTGAATACTACAGGTCGAGTGCTTGAGCTGTGTGAGAAATATTATGACGACAATGTACTCATGCTGAGCAATGGTGATGTGTTTGCTAAGACCATGAGAGAAGCGTACAACAAGCAGAAGGGTTTTGTTGAATCGGTAAAAGCCTTTGACGTGACGCTGGTTGAATCAAGCATTGACGGTAATCAATCTGAACTTACCTTTCATTATAAAATGACAGCTGCAGATTCTAGTATCAGCGAATTTACCGGTAAACATATTCAAACGTGGTCAAACGGTAAAATTATAAAAGAAGAATATGTGTCTCTTTGATTTTATATATTAAAGAGCCCGTTCCAATGGAAAATTTCATCTTCGATGATATCCAAAGGCCCACTACCTAGTGGGCGGCCATTATTATTCAATGCTTTTTTAGACATTTTATCGGTGTTTGATAAGGGCTTAAATAAGCTCAGCCAGCATTTCATTACTGTATTCAACCAATGCTTTCTCTTGCTTCACCTTTTCCACATAATCCGGGTTGGCAATAAATGCTCGGCCAATCGCAATAAGATCAGCATCACCCTTTTCAACCAGCGCCGCACCGGTCTTAGCATTGTATCCACCCGAAGCGATTACCGTTCCACGATAATGCTTACGAATATACTGCGTTACCGTACCGTCTAAATGTTTGTAAGGTTCATCCGAAAACATACCCGTATGCACGTAGGCCAAATCGTATTGGTTAAGTAAAGGCAGTAGATAATCAAATACCTGCTTATCACGCTCATCGTGATCTAAGTTGACATAGGTTTGAGGAGAAAGACGTAAACCAATTTTGCCTTCTGGAATAACCGCTTTTACTTGATCGATAATTTCAAATAAAAATCTCGCCATGTTTTCGACTGTGCCACCGTATTCGTCTTCACGGCGATTGCTATCCCAGTGTAAAAATTGGTCGATGAGGTAACTATTAGCGCCATGAATCTCAACACCATCAAAACCTGCTGCAATCGCATTCTTTGCCGCAATAGCGAATTGATTCTGTACTCGCTTTATTTCATCGATCGTAATTTCTCGTGGCGTTTCGTAGGTTAAATTATCGGTGAGTGGTACATGACCATGACCTACGATAGGCACTGCAGATGGTGCCATAGGCAATTCACCCTTATGGTATATCGAATGAGAAACGCGGCCAGTATGCCAAATTTGCGCGAAAATCTTACCGCCATTTTGATGCACGCGCTGAGTTATATTTTTCCAGCCATCAATCTGAGCCTGTGTATAAAGCCCTGGACCATTGGGATAACCTTGGCCATCTTGCGAGACTAACGTTGCTTCGGTAATGATCAGGCCCGCATCAGCGCGACGACCATAATAAGCAGCCATCGCTTCCGTAGGCACCAGATCATCATCGGCCATTGAACGGGTTAATGGCGCCATGATAATGCGGTTCTTCAGGGTTAGGTTTGCCCCAAGGTCTACTGAGTGAAATAAAGTATTAAGGTGGCTCATACTGTGCTCCTGTGAACGATCTCGTTCGATTGTTTATTTAGAGAGGTTTAAAAAGGGAATAAGTTGATGGGGTTAGATTAGCTGTTTCTCATATTTGTACTAGATGGCTAAAAGTGGTTTCTTTGTTCTCTTATGGTGTACAGTGAGGTTGACCCGTAAACAAGGCTTAAAGTAGGTTAGAAAGAAGGTAAATGAAGTGGATGAGTTAAAGCGTATTGGGGTATTTACCCGAGTAGTTGAAACCAAGAGTTTTTCAGAAGCAGCGCGCCAGCTAGGCGTGGCCAAATCTGCAGTGAGCAAGCAAATTGCCCTGCTAGAAAAGGAAGTCGGTGTACGCCTGCTCAATCGCACAACGCGCAGTCTAAGCCTGACCGAAGCAGGGGAGATCTTTTATCGCCACAGCGCCGAAATCGTTAACCGCACTAAAATAGCCTTAAGTGAATTACGTGAGTATCAAAATCAGCCGACTGGGACGTTGCGAATCTCATGCCCTGTAGATTATGGTACGCAGCACCTAGTGCCTGTAATCAAAGAAGTTCGAGCCCTATATCCATTATTAAAGATCGATTTGTTATTGGAAGATCGAGTGATCAACATGGTGGAAGATGGGGTCGATCTAGCGATCCGAATTGGTTGGTTGCAAGAGTCGAATTTAGTGGCAAAAAAAATCTGTGAAACCCCCGTTATTGTATTTGCTAGTCCAGAATACTTGGCCAAAAAAGGCACGCCTAAAACCCCGCAGGATTTACAACAGCACGACTGGATAAGCCTCTCTCTTTTTAGTTCACCACTAACCTGGGAGTTCGAAAAGAAAGGCCAGAAACAGAGCGTTCAGAAACAGAAAGTGCAGATGCACAGTCAGCTAAAAAGTAATTCAGTCGCAGCAGTGGTTGCCTTGGCAAAAAGCGGACAGGGTATTTCGGCACTCTCTAAATTCGTTGTGCAAGACTATATTGATCAGGGATTATTGCAGCCGCTATTGACAGATTATGAATTGGAAGCGTCCGGTATTTATGCGGTTTACCCACACCGTGAACACGTGCCGCCAAAGGTACGTATTTTTATCGATTTCTTATCTAAGCATTGTCAGAATGCGACTTGGACGAGTTAGTTGAAAAGCGTATTTGTATATTGTCCTTCGAAGGCTAGTGATACGATTACAGGCTGAAAGAGTTAGCATTAATAGTAGGTATGTGAAGTTGAAAGCGCCGCCATAATTGCTATCGGAAGAATTTTCATTCTTAGGCTCAGGGGCGATGTATGGGATAAAAGGGGTGCCTGACCCATCAATAAGGCCTTCGGATTCGCTCCAGAAAGAAGGAAAGTTATAGCTCGTTACAACTAATTCAGACGTGTCAATATCATATACTTGCAGTGTATAACTGAAGCTCAGGATTTCTTTATTTTCAGATAAATTAATTTTAGAAATGATATTAGCCAGTGCTGTGGTTACTATTCTTTCTTGTGTTAAATGATCAATGTAGGTCACTTTAGTAAACGCTGATATTTTATATTCATGATCAATTAATGCTGGAGACGGAAAAATTACAACGTAAGGTTCGAATGCATATTCGAAATTAACCAATATGTTATTTTTGGACTCTCCAGCTTTGACTGAAGTCTTAGTCAATAATAACTGATTTATAAGGTCATAGTGATGTGAGACTGAATTCGTTCGGAATGAAAAGCTATGATTGTCGTTCGATGTATATTGGTAAATTAAATCATTGTTTAGATCTGCGGTCTGTAAACTATCATCATGATTAAGTAAATATTTATTGAGCTTAACTGTAGGTGGGTGATTAGGAATAAAAGGTGAATAACCTAATTCAATTTCATCGGCACTTAATAATCCATCACTATCATGATCAGTCTCATCGTCCATTTTCCAGTTCTCTGCTAGACCGAACTATGTTCAATATATTCATCCATAGTCTGAGCATTAAAGTTAATAGTATCGCTTAATTCGGTGATGCTATGAGCGAGCATTGGAAACTGCAATGAAAGGGAGGCCAGTAAAATATAATAAAAATGCACTTTAGATCCATCTAAATGAAAATTGAGGGTGAATTCTATCAAACATAAGTACTTAGAACATGCGATTATTGAATGTTTACTCTTCCCTTAGCATCCACTAGGATAGCGTCATTATATAAACGGATTTATCGATTACGATGTATAAAAAACTATCACTACTATTATTTTTATTTACACATGCATCGTTTTGCTTCGCTGACAATGATCGAGCTTGGTTACAGCTAGGCTCGGGGTTTGGAACCTTTAATTTACAAGCTAAAATCGCAGATGATAATTCCGCTTGGGCGTACGAAGCAGCGGCTTATTACCATGAAGATTTTCTCTTAGATTCTACTGTTGATCGTGACGACGGAAAGGAACTCGAGACAATGTTTAAAGTTCTGGCTGTTTCAAAGCTTTGGTCTGCTCCCTTTAGTTGGGGATACGCTGACGTTGGTTTAGGTCTTGGGATTGGTCATGGTAATTGGAAAGATAACTGCTCAAAGGTTGATGATGAATCATTTTTTTCGACGGATGAGTGTGATGTAAAGCAAGGAACAAGAATAGGGATACCGATTCAAGCCTCAGTTGCATGGGGGAAATATGTGGGGCTAGGACTTAGCTTTAATGCATTTGTTCAGCAAGATCGTTTACATGGGGGGTTCTTAATTACTGTTCCACTAGGGAAGTTTACGAGATAGATCCCGTACCACGATTAATCTCATCGTCGATTCGGGTGCTGACTTTCCTTCTTTCAATATGCGGGGAATTCCTTTCAATATGTTAGAATGCGGCAAAATTGGACAACGACCCTGATACAAGGCTGTCCATAGTCCCAATTAGTACTTTCTATTAGCATTTTTAAGAGCAATCCCTCATGCATCCAGCAGAATTTAAAACCCTACGTGAATCCCTTGGCCTTACCATCTCAACTTTAGTAAAAGTTATCGATGTTGATGAGCGCACGCTACGCAAATGGGAATCAGGTAAGAAGCAGCCACCACAGGGTGTTGTCGACAACCTAGTCGCTTTTGATGACCTAGTGAATAAGACAGCCGCTGAAATCTTTGCATCTCATCAAGAGTCTATGAAGAACGGCGGCCAGCAAGGTGTTGTACTTGAGCGCTTTGTAGAAGCTGAAGACCTAGTAAAAGCTTATCCAGCATTTGAAGGTCTACCAACAATGACGTTTGGCGTTGTCTTGTTTCGCGTAAGACAGAAGTTTATTGATTTGGGCGTGCCTGTTTCAATCATCTACTCGAAAGCTTAAGTCTGACTCTCCAGATTTAAGAGTAAAAGTAATACAGCATCATAAGTAAGCAGGAAGCAATAATGGAATATCGTAAGCTTGGCCGCACCGACCTAGACATCAGCTTAATCGGTCTAGGCACCATGACTTGGGGTTTGCAAAATACCCAAGCGCAAGGTTTTGAACAGATGGATTATGCGCTAGAGCAAGGCATAAACTTCTTCGATACCGCCGAGATGTACGCGATTCCACCCAGTCCTGCGACTTATGGTACGACCGAAAGCATTATCGGCAATTGGTTTAAAGAACGTGGCACTCGCGACAAGGTGATTCTTGCCTCTAAGATCGCGGGTCCAGGTTTGCCTTGGGTACGTGAAGGTAAAAACCTCATCGATAAGGCCAATCTTCATGCCGCCGTCGAAAGTAGCTTGGGCCGCTTGAAAACTGATTATATCGATCTGTATCAACTGCATTGGCCAAACCGTGGTTCATACCATTTTGGTAAAACTTGGGAGTTTACGCCTGAGTTTGATCCACAAGCAGAAGAAGATAACTTCTTAGAATGCCTGCACGTTTTCCAAGGCTTGATCAAAGACGGAAAGATTCGTCACATTGGTCTGTCGAATGAAACTGCTTGGGGCATGAACAAATGGCTACAGCTGGCGAAAGAACATAACCTCCCGCGCATGGCCAGTATCCAAAATGAATACTCTCTATTGTGTCGTAACTTCGAACCTGACTTGAGTGAAATAGCCTTAAGCGAAGACTGTGGCTTATTGGCGTGGTCGCCATTAACCCGTGGGATTTTAAGTGGTAAATATCTCAATGGCGCAAAACCAGAAGGCGCGCGCTTAACCATCGAAACCCGAGTAGAGCACAGAGGCGGCACGCAAACTGATGCCGCAACTGTTGAATACATCGCCCTTGCTCAGCGTTATGATTTAGACCCATGCCAAATGGCGATAGCCTTTGTTAACTCCCAGCCTTTTGTTAGTTCTACCTTAATTGGCGCCACGACTATGGAGCAGTTACGGAGTAATATAGATTCAATTAATGTGAGCTTGAGCGAAGAGGTATTGAATGAAATCAAGTTACTTCGTCGAAAATTTCCCATGTTGTTTTAAGTTGTGAATTTTTAACAGAGTCAATATTCACAATTAAAGCGTATAATTTATGCGCTTTCTAACTTCCATCGGATACATTCCTGCATAACGAAAATACGCCCGACTGAAAGAACTCAGATTACTGTAGCCCAATAACAGGGCTATATCGGTTAAACGATAATAAGTGCTTTTGAGATATTGATTAGCCATACTAAAACGTACGCTATCTAAAAGCGCACTGTACGATGTTTTTTTATCCCCCAGCTTACGTTGCAAGGTTCTTTGGCTTAAATTCATCGCCGCTGCAATATCCACAATACTGCTACTACCATTGGCCAATGAAAGACTGATCATGCGCGAAACATTGGCAATTAAATCGGTGTTTGAAGAAGACAGTGCGGCATTAACTTGAGCATCGATCTCTTTGATTAATGGCGCAACATCTTTTTCTAAAATGGAACTCTCCGCCGTAATGGCTAGCACTTCGCTATTAAATGCGACAGGGCAGCCGAAGTAGCGAGTGTATTCAGAGATGCGTTCTGCATCTTTTTCATCTCTTAAAAAGTAGCACGATCTTAAGGGGAATGACTTTCCTAGCATGCCATGAAGAATCGCAACTGCACTGGCCAAAGCATAGTCTTGATACTGAACTAGATTTTTAACTTTTTCAGATTCTACAAAAAATGAAATTCTTGAAAGCTGTGGATCAATTTTAATTTCTACCTGATACCCTGAAACTAAAATCTTTAAATATTTTACTATCACGTGCACTGCTTGAAGAACATTCTCGCATTGATTTAGTTGTGATCTCAGTGGCGCTAATATCATCATACTTTGCTGGCGGGCCAGTTCCATTGCCACATCGGGGTAATTGAGTTGTAGCGAGGTGATCTCTAATAAATCGACAAACTTATCGAAAGGGATTAAGAGGTTTTTAATTTCACGCGATAGCAGGTTCTCTTCAATAAAGACTTCTTTATCTAAACCCGCCAGCTCATACAGCGCGGCTGGGTTACCCCCTTTCAGGATCACTAATTGGCTGAAACCGTTTAAGAAACTGCTGTTTATATAAGGCGTGCTCATTGACGATCCCAACCGAGGTTATAACCTCAGCTTAAGAAGGTTGGCATGAAATGGCAAGAAGGTGGCATCAAATGGTAAGTCGCCCTTAATAATTACTCTACAGTGTAAGAATAAGAATCATTGATAAAAGGCTGAGGAATCGCATGACGACTAAAACGTGGAGAGATTATTCAACGGGCATTGCGTGGGGCACGGTCGCATTATTTATTGGCATAACCATCGCCTACATCGGATTAATTAGCGCAATTTATGCGGGTAGCATTAACCTGCTAGCGGGCATGTTGATCTCAACAGTCTTACTTTATCTAGGTTTTACCGTGGCTCATGAAGCCGGTCACGGAAATATCGCTCATGATGTCAGTTGGATGAAGCCAGTCGAGCGCTTCATGGGCTGGACTTTCACCCTTCCTTTTTTAATCGTGCCTTTTGGATTATTCGCCAAGACCCATGATTATCACCATGCCTTTACCAATGATCCTGACCGCGATCCCGATCATTGGGTCAGCGGCGATACGTGGAAAGACGCTAGCTTACGCGCACTGGTCTTGCCGTTGAACTACTTGGTATTGATGGCGACTCGTTTTCGAAAAGACCCTGTGATTGCATCGACTCATACCAGCTCATTCATCTACTTTGTCACTACCTTCTCAATTGTTATTAGTCTTGTGGCTACGGGATATGGAACGGAATTGTTAATCGTCGGTATCATTCCCATATTTCTTTCAAGCTATGTCTTAGGCATGTTGTTTGATTGGATTCCTCATATGCCAACACGCCAGCAGGGGCGTTATCAAAATACCCGCAGCTATTTATTTCCAGGCTTGAAATTTTTAACCCTAGGTCAAAACTATCATCATATTCATCACCTATACCCACGAGTCTCTTGGTATCACTACCAGCGCGTCTTTAATTTAATACGCCCTATGTTAGAGAAAAATAATGCCCCTATTGAAGTGCTATTTTCCAAAACACAGCCAGGTTTCGGGCAGTCTTTGAATGCGCTACAGCCTAGCAGTTTAGAAGGTTTTCATAAGCTAACTTTGTGCGTAG
>Ga0209292_1003061_pt1 | contig 18667 bp, 16 predicted proteins | sample GOMGulsemesocosm_2_FD_184634 | JGI IMG/M metagenome (GOLD analysis project Ga0209292, IMG submission 184634) | Methane-oxidizing microbial communities from mesocosms in the Gulf of Mexico - GOM9C Gulf of Mexico (SPAdes) (version 2) | ecosystem: Environmental > Aquatic > Marine > Cold seeps... | reverse complement strand
CACCTCTGAAGGTGTTACACAAATAGATTACAAAGATATCGCTACTTTGAAAAATTATATCACTGAAAGTGGTAAAATTGTTCCTAGTCGTATTACTGGTACTCGCGCTAAATATCAGCGTCAGCTCGCTGTAGCAATCAAGCGCGCTCGTTACCTAGCTTTACTTCCATACACAGACTTACACCAGTAAGCCCGTTATTGAATATTTAGGAGATAGGTAATGAAAGTTATTTTACTTGATAAAATTGCTAAACTTGGTGGTTTGGGCGATGCAGTTTCTGTAAAGTCTGGTTACGCACGTAACTATTTACTACCACAAAAGAAAGCAGTTTTCGCTAGCAAAGAAAATGTAGCAAAATTTGAAGAGCGTCGCGCTGAATTAGAAGCTGGTCTAGCTGCTAAATTAGCAACTGCTCAAACTCGTGGCGAAGCTGTAAGTGCGTTAACAAATGTTGTTATCGCTTCTTCTGCTGGCGACGAAGGTAAATTGTTCGGTTCTATCGGTACACGCGATATTGCTGATGCTGTTACTAAAGCTGGTGTTGAACTAGCTAAAAGCGAAGTTCGTCTTTCAGAAGGCGCTTTGCGTCACACTGGTGAGTTCGAAATCGTTGTTCATCTTCACGCTGAAGTTGACGCTACTGTTACTATCGAAATCGTTGCTGAATAATTTCACTCGATTACGTTAGTTGTAAAAACCGCTCAAGTTATTGAGCGGTTTTTTTATGCCTAAAATTCAATAATTTCCTTTCACATTAATCCACTAAAAATATTTTTAAAATTATTCGCAGATCTATAAAAAGCATCTAAACTTAGGTATTGGTCCGTCAAACATCTACAGCAAATGCTGACATTTAAAAGTAAATGGTTTATGTTTGATCGTGTATATATTAAACAAGTATGGATGCGTATGTTAAAGCAAGTGATAGAGATTTTACAAATTTGCCTTCAAATTTCAGATTGTAGTGATTGGGATGAGCACACACAGTTACTAGGAGCAATTGCAGAGTTTGACTCGATGGCCGTCGTTACGGTGATCACGCAGCTAGAAGAGAGCTTTGGCTTGTGCATTGATGATGATGAAATCAGTGCCGAAATATTCGAAACCGTTGGTCAACTCACCACATTTGTGCAGGCGCGGTGCTAGCATAAAATGAAACCAAGAATGTGGTTTTTACCGAGTTGCAATAACAATTTACTAGTCACAGGATTTGAACCGAGCGGGACGATTACGCAGTTCGTGATTGTGGTGCCGTCATTTGCCGAAGAAATGAATAAGAGTCGTAAGGTAGCGAGTGATTTTGCCCGGGCTATGGCATCCAAGCCACAGTCCAGCACCGCGGTATATTTGATTGATTTATTCGGTTGCGGTGACAGCGAAGGACTGTTGATTGATGCGACCTGGCAAACATGGCGACGCAATGTGTTGGATTTAGTTAGCCACATTCGTGGCGAAAACCCCCATGCTAATTGTGTGTTACTTGGTGTCCGTTTAGGTAGTGCTTTAGCGCTCGATTGCGTATTAACAGAGCTGGCAGGTAGCAAGGTTTCTTTATTGTTTTGGCAGCCAACGCTTAACGGTAGTCAATTTATTAATCAATTTTTTAGAATGAAAATAGCCGCGTCGATGATGGCTCATCAGAAATTGACCATGGCTCAATTACGTGAAGACTTGGCCGCTGCCAACGAGATCGAAGTCGGTGGTTACACATTATCGCAGACATTGGCTAGAGAGATCGAACAGCTAGATTTCCATCAATTGGAGGCTCTGTCGCCTAATTTGGTCGTTGCATGGTTTGAAATCGGACTAGCTCAAAGTACAAAATTATTACCAATAAGCGAAAAAGTTATAGCAAGGTGGCAGCAACAGAATCGAGTGACCAGCGATTATTTTTCAGCGCAACCTTTTTGGCAATCGGTCGAAATAATCACAGTGCCAGAACTCGTTGAGCGTTCGGTAAGCTATCTCTCGGGTCAGCAAGCATGAAGGAATGCCCAGTATGCTTTCTAAGTAATGAAAAATGGTTGAGTGGCATTGTTCACTACCCGATTGGCCGCATTAAACAACGTGCTGTGCTTATTGTGGTTGGTGGGCCACAAACGCGAGTTGGTAGTCACCGTCAGTTTACCTTATTGGCTCGTAAGCTTGCATCACAAGGACATTTTGTGATGCGTTTTGACTACCATGGTATGGGCGATAGCGAAGGGGTCGTTGATAGTTTTTTAAATGTCACCGTTGATATTTACAATGCATTGCAAGAATTTGAGCAGCATTGTGGTGATTCTCGCTCGATTTGCCTGTGGGGACTGTGTGACGCGGCATCGGCGATATTATTATTTTGCCAATCGGAAGTCGATCGGGTTGAGCAGCTGATATTATTAAATCCTTGGGTGACGAGTAGTGATCTTCAAGCGAAGACGATGATAAAGCAATATTATTTTTATAAATTATCAGACCGGAATTTTTGGTATAAGGTAATTAGGCTCGATCTCAATGTCAAAGATGCGATCAGCGGTCTATTGAGTAATCTATATAGCGCAATGAGAACGCCTAAAAAATCTCAGTCACAATCAGTATCAATACCTGATGTCGACAATTATGTCGGATTAATGAAAAAAGGTTTAATGGCATTTTCCGGGAAGGTGGCGTTTGTTTTAAGTGGCAATGATTTAGTCGCTGCGGAGTTCGAGTTATTGTTGGCTCAAGACAACAGTTGGAAAAACGTCTGTGAACAGGCTGATTTTATAAAGATTGGTGATGCCAATCATACATTCTCTAGCCAAAGTTGGCGGGAGCAGGTTGAAGACATTACGCTTTATTATTTAGATTAATTGAGCGTTATGAATAAGTTGATCGCTCGATGCCGTCAACGAGTTAGATATTGGTACTAGTGACATTACAATTATTAAATCAATGAGTAAGTTTACAAAAAAAATTTAAGGGTATTTTATGAATTACAAATTACTAAAGCTATCGTTAGTTTTTTCTGCACTCTCAACCAGTCTAGTAGGTTGTGGCGATAACACAACAAGCGCGCAACATCTCGCTTCGGGTTTGGAATATCAACAAAACGGTGATGAAAGTTCGGCCATTATTGAATATAAGAATGCCCTAAAAAAAGATCCGAAAAATGTCGATGCTCGATTAGCGCTCGGTATTATTTATAAGGATAAAGGGGAACTGGCGGCGGCTAAAAAAGAATTGTCCCATGCGATAAAAAAGGACACTACTCGTCGTGATGCAATAATTCCTTATGCCTCGGTACTTACTGATATGGGGGATCATCAAGAAGTATTAGATTTACCTTTGCTCGCTACATCGTTATCTAGCGAAAATATGATCAAAGCACATTACCTTCGTGGCAAAGCTTATTCTCGGATAGAAAAGCCTGGTCTTGGCCATGATGAGTTTACCTTGTGTAACAAAATAAACCCCCAGAATGATTATGCGCAATTATGTGCGGCGACGATTGCGATGCTTGATGAAAAGCTCGAATTAGCGTCGACGCTAGTTCAAGCATTAGTGGCGAATAACCCTGATATGTCAGAAGCACTAATGCTTTCCGGCTCAATTCATAGTGCCGCCAAGCAATACACAAAAGCGGCGACGGTTTATCAGCAGTATATCGACCAGCATATGAAGCAGACTGGCTTAGTGAATTTATTGTTAGCTGAGGCGTTAGTGAACAGTGGTCAAGCTGAAGAGGCTACTGTCGAGCTTGAAAAGATTTTAGTGATAAACCCTTTACAGCCGTTGGCCAATTATCTTAAAGCGCGAATCTTATTTGATGAAGAGAACTTTACGTTAGCATTATTGCATGCAAGTAATGCAGTCAAGCTGATGCCTAACCATTATCCCGCCAATCTTATTGGTGGTATTTCCGCATTTAGAGAGTCTGATCTTGAGCAGTCTTATCGGATGTTAACTCGCATCGAATCTAAAATCACGGGAATGACACTTCCCGTGATTATGAACGTGATTAACAACTTACGATTGGGCAATATTACACACGCTCGTAATTTGCTCAATCAGGCGGGCCAATTAGATGATAAAAATACTAGCTTATTTATGGTTGCAGCTAACGAATTTAGGATTGCTGAAGATTATGAGAGTGCGTTGGCAATCTTCAAAAAAGTAAAAGTGTTAAACCCTAACTCAAATGGCTTGAAGTTTTCGATGGGGCGGGTAAAGCTACAAACTGGTGATCGCTCTGCATTGACTGACTTGCGCGAAACATTATTTGATCCTAACTATTCAAATCAATCAATGCTATTACTGAGCGCAATATACTTAAAAAATGGTCGTAAGGATAAGTTAACTGAAATGGCCGAGGCGCTAAAAAAACGATTGCCTCAGAGTAAGGATGGTTGGTTGGTGGCCGGTAGTATCGCGGTCGACAATAAAGAGTTTGAATTGGCTAAACAAGAGTTCTCTCATATTTTGACGCTAGAAGAAGGTAGTGTTGTCGCTTTATCTCATCTTAGTAAGATTTCGGCTCATGAAAAAGACTTCAAGCAAGCGTTAGCTTATGTCGATAAAGCGTTAGAGTCGGAACCTAGTAATGTTAATTTGGTGATGCTTAAAGCAAAAATAGTGTTTAGTTCTACTGAGGATAATAGCAAAGCGCAACAAGTTGTTATTGATGCTTATGAAAAATTTAATGATGTAAATCATTTAATTGTTGAGCGTGCGTTGATTCATGCCAAGTACAAAGAATTTAAACCAGCGTTGTTATTGCTTGCTGCAATTTCAGACAAGAAGAATTTATCCAATAAATATTGGAATAGTTATAGCCGAATACTAATCGCAGATAACCGTAATGGTGAAGCGCTTAATATTTATCAACAATGGGCAGAAGCCAAACCTAATATTCCAGCACCACTGTTTCAGCAAATAGCGTTGACTGAACGAATGAGATTGTTTGATCAAGGCTTGAGTATCATCGTCAAAGGGCAGGAAAATTTTGGTCATATCCCTGAGTTTCATCTGTTAGAAGTTAGTTTCTCTGTGATGGCGGGAAAAGTCAAAAAGGCGCGAGCGAAGTTTAATAGCTTGCGGATTGATGAGCATTCTAATAATGGTTATCAATTAGTGCATGGCGAATTGTTGGTTGCGGAGAAAAAGTTTCAATCGGCGGTCGACCATTTATTATCTATCTATAAAGAAACCAAGACATTACGTTCGCTACGACCGCTGTCTTATGCGTACGTTGAATTGAAGCAACAAGATATTCTTATTCCCTTATTGGAAGAGCATCTTAAAGAACGGCCTAATGATACCGTTTTGTTACCTATCCTTGCTGGCGCTTATACCGCACTCGGTCAGGATGAACGAGCGCTAATCTTATATCAAGATTTAGTGATCAAGTTCCCTAAGCATCCAGCCTTTCTTAATAACCTTGCATGGCTACTCTATAGTAAAGGGGATCTTGACGCGGCGTTGAGCCATGCTGAAACCGCTATTGATGTCGCAAGAGACAACGCTCAGGTGCTCGATACGCATGGGGTGATACTGCTTAAGCTTAATCAGCTTGATGATGCCGGTGACAGCCTAGCGAAGGCATTGTTACTCCAGCCTAAAGATTTCTCGATTAATGCGCACAATGCACAACTAGAGATTGCACGAGGAAACAAAGTGAAGGCTAAACGATTGTTAGGTAAAGTGGTGGCACGAACAGAGCAAGAGAAGTCATTGCTTAATGAAGTAACAAACCTACTCTAAATAACCTGAGAACGGTTTAAGTGACAACCACATGACTCGGTGAGTCATGTGGTTTCTGTCTTGCTAGAGTAGTATCTCTACCACATTTGGGTGGCCTAAAAATTGTTGCGGGCTAGCACACGCTCCATAAGCGCCAGACTGAAAGATAACCACTAAATCACCGACTACCATCTCAGGCAGCACGACTTTATTGGCTAGGATATCGAGAGGTGTGCATAGCGGCCCAACAATCGATACTGCAGCTTGTGTTGGTGCTAACATTTTATTAGCAACGGCAACCGGGTAATTTTTTCTAATCACCTGGCCGAAATTTCCAGAGTTAGATAAGTGATGATGCAATCCGCCATTGGTGACAACAAATGTTTCGCCGCGTGACTGCTTTATATCGACGACCTCGCTAACATAAACACCCGCTGGCCCGACGAGGTAACGACCTAGTTCCATGACAATTTCAGAGTGTTTGACCAATTGTTGGAAGTTATCACACAACAGCGCGAGGTTATCGCATACCGGTGTTATATCAAGGTGTTGTTCGCCAGGAAAGTAGGGGATCCCAAAACCACCGCCTATATTAATCGTGGGGGCGATTACACCACTTTGTTGTTGTAATTCAAAGGCTAACTCAAACGTATTATTGTGTACTTCAATCAGCGCATCTGGATTGAGGTTTTGCGAGCCGCTAAAGATATGTAAACCACGATAGTGCATCGCGGACGCGTCAATATAACGGATTAACGTGGCAACATTTTCACTATCGATACCAAACGGTTTCGCACCTCCGGTCATTTTCATACCAGATGATTTTAGCTCAAACGCCGGGTTAACTCTTATGGCGACCTTGGCAATAATGCCGAGCGCTGACGAATGCTTTTCAACCCGTAGTAATTCTGTTTCTGATTCAACATTTAATGTCACGCCACTGGCAATAGCACTACGTAGTTCGTCATTGGTTTTACCGGGGCCAGCGAAGCTAATATGCGCTATTGGCATCGTCGTTTGCAACGCTTGTAGCATTTCACCTTTAGAGGCAACATCAAAACCGTCGACTAAATTCGACATAAAATGGATCAGCGGCACAAATGGATTAGCTTTTATCGCGTAATGGAGCTTGATAGCGGGAGGTAATTTTTTCTTTAACGTCGAAATCGTCGATGTGATAATACTTTTATCATAAGCGTAGTAGGGTGTTTGACCAACCATTTGAGCGATCTGAGTCGTTGAGACCCCATTGATCATTAGCTGATCATCGCAGATGTTAAACAATGTATTATTAGCGTGTAGAGGCTTTTCCTTGTTCATATCTAGTCCGTTATAAAAGTATGTTTAAGTTTCTTGGTGAGTAGCGAGCGATCTATCTTACCATTGGCATTATGGGGCATCTCACTAATGTTCATGTAACGGTGAGGCTGCATGAAATTGGCGAGTTCACTCCGGCACAAACTAACTAATTGCTTTTCTAAGTCTTGATCTCTTTCGCTCTTATACACAATTAAAATGCCGTGGCCAAGTTCTGGATGAGATAGTCCTAATGCGGCCGCTTCAATGATCTTTGGTTGCTGATATATAACATCCTCAATTTCACTCGGACTTATTCGATAGCCGGATGATTTTATCATGTCGTCTTTACGGCCGACAAAATAGAGGAAACCTTCTTGATCTTGAGTTACCCAGTCACCGGAAAATACCGCATGTTGTGGCAGGTGATAATGGTGCTGATTAATATTGATTAATTTAAAACGAGCATCGGTTTTTTCCTTAGCATTCCAATAGCCTAGACTGACTAGCGGCCCCGCATGAACTAATTCACCGAGTTCGCCTGGTTCGGCTGGCTCTCCGGCCTCGTTAATGACACTGATTTGGGCATTAGGTATCGCTTTGCCAATTGATTCACTATGACTGTCGATAAATTGAGGGGGAAGGTAGGTCGACCGAAATGCTTCGGTTAGCCCGTACATTAAGTAAGGCTGAGCCTGATCAAAGGTTCGTCGCAATGTCGCTAATAATGCTTGCGGCATCGCGCCGCCAGAATTGGTGAAATATCGCAATGAACTGACATCCCCTCGAGCCCAGTTGCATTTCATGAGCACCGACCATAACGGCGGAACCCCGGCGAGTCCAGTGATCCGATATTTTTTAACGGCTACAACGACATCGTTAGGTAGTAAATAATCCATTAGGATACAGTGAGCACCAACGGAGAACGCCGTCGTTATTTGACTGAGGCCATAATCGAAACTTAGCGGGAGCAACGCTAAAATGTTATCGTGTTGAGTATTCTGTAAATATTGGGCGACGCTTTTTGCCCCCAATACTAGGTTTTGGTGCGATAGCACAACACCTTTCGCGGGACCTGTGCTGCCAGAGGTATAGAGAATGGCAGCCATATCATTGCTGGTGTGAGTTAATGCAACATCTGCGCCTAATAAGTCGTCTGTGACGGGCCATTGATGAATGCTTGCATTCACTTCAATATCTACACCGTCATCGATCACGATAATATGCTGCAATGCTTTGGCGTTGTTGCATATTCGCTGTAGTTGTTTCAAGCGCGCACGCGATGTCACTAATATTTCAACATCGCAATCATCGAGAATATGGCTGACTTGTAGCGGCTTTAACACTGAATTGATCGGAACAAAGACTTTACCCGCCATGCTGCTACCAAAAATAGCAACTACAGTCTCGATGGATTTCGGGAGATAGACAGCAACGCGGGCATGTTGTTGGTCGCTGATATTAGCAATGAATTTTGAAATTTTTTGAGTGTAACTTGCTAACTGAACGTAGGTTAGCTCATGATTTTTATAGCTTAACGCACGGTTGTTTGGCCATTTTTCAGCGCTATCCATAACTATTTGGTGAAAAAAAGTACTCATCCTAAGGAACTCAAACTATAGTAAGTGATTATGTATGTCATTAACATTAGTTTGCTAAGGGCAAATTTACAATATGGAGCGTAAATAATTAGATGAATTTTATTACATTAGTGACTCGGTCATCCATTTTTTATCTATTCACTATCTTATCGTTTACAAGCGTCAGTGACGCAAATGAGTTAATCAGTACGATAAAAAAAGTCAAACCTGCGATAGTTGGTGTCGGTACTCTTAACCCTATTGCTAGCCCTAGCTCTCGGTTGATGGGGACGGGTTTTGCTATTTTAGATGGCCAGTATGTGGTCACTAATCGCCATGTGATCCCAGCTTTAATGGAGCCGAAAGAACAGCTGGTTGTGTTTGTGGGGAAAGGGAAGAAACCTGCCTTTCGTAAGGCCACAGTTGTCAGGAAGAGTGCATTATACGATTTAGCATTGCTAAAAATCACCGGTGACCCGCTACCTACCTTTAAGCTTGGCGGCGCATCGTTAGTTCCGGAAGGGACGGAAATCGCCTTTACCGGATTTCCTATCGGCGCGATACTTGGATTATTTCCGGCAACACATCAAGGAATTGTGTCGAGCTTAACGCCGCTGGCGACCCCAGTGAACAATTCAAAGTTGTTAGAAGTCACTAATATTAAACGCCTAAGGGATCCATTTCTAGTCTATCAATTGGACTCAACGGCGTACCCTGGCAATAGTGGTAGCCCAATCTATGATCGTAAATCAGGCGTTGTTTACGGCATACTTAATCAGGTCTTTGTTAAAGAAGGCAGAGAAAGTGCCCTTGATAAGCCAAGCGGTATTAGTTATGCCATTCCGGTAAGATATTTACACAAAGTCATTAAAGAGGCAGGCCTAGATAAATAGCCGCTATTGTTTTACTTGCCAATTGATTGCAGTTTGCCGATGCGATAATAAATAGTTATTGACCCGGCTGAAACACGCCGAACCTAGAAAGGCGGGAGCGGTCTTCATTATCTTGTACGCGCCTAAAGGGCTGGGATGAGACGTTTTTATCACACAATGACGAGTTTCATCGACCTTAGCACAGCATTTATGCGCAAAAGCTCCCCAAGCGAGAAATACGCAGTGTTCATTGTGTTGGTTAATGCAATCTATGGCTGCTAACGTAAAACGATGCCAGCCCTTTTTTAGGTGGCTTCCTGCATTACCTGCTTCGACCGTTAGTGAAGCATTGAGGAGAAATATGGATTCTTGCTCCGCCCACCGTGATAAATCACCATGTGTTGGTGTTTCTATTGCGACGTCGCTCAATAATTCCTTATAAATATTACGTAGGCTTGGTGGGATTTTTTCACCCACTGGCACACTAAATGACAATCCCATCGCCTGTCCCTCATTAATATAAGGATCTTGGCCAAGAATAGTGAGTTTGATGTTATTGAGCGGTTGTTCAAATGCCTTAAACCAAAGTTGTTGTGGTGGGTACACAACAACTCCTCGATCTTGTTCTGCAGTAATAAAATCAAACAGTTCTTTGATGTATGATTGCTCGAACTGTGCATTAAAAAAAGGTAACCAAGACGAGTGAATAGAAGAAGGTATTGTCAGCACGAGGGCTCCTTGGGGGATTATTTCACGCATAAAAAAAGCGCCTTAAATAAGGCGCTTTATTGTGAAGTAACTCATGCTAAAAATCGAGTTCTATTTCGTCGATACTATATTCGTGACCAAAATCCATATCTGTTAGCTCTTTAGCGACTCGCTGCCGGTCTTGAATAATCTCTATTTGACGCCATTTTCTTTTCTTACTACCTTTCGGGCGTCCTCTTTTTGCCGGAGTTGTATCGTAGTTTGCTGCAAATTCTAACCTGTCCATGGGTATCTCCTTTTGCTAGTATTGGTTAATGTTTACCCAATAACTAATTAGAAGTCAAACTTTTAGGTTGAAATAGTACAAATTTAACACTAAAGTGCTGGTTTTTGAGCTGTTTACCACTTACTAAGAAGCATAACTTCCAGTTTATCTTGATCTATCGCGAAGTTACGAATACCTTCCGAGAGTTTTTCAACCGCCATGGCATCTTGATTAAACTGCCAACGAAACGCTGCTTCAGATAATGCATTTGGCTGTTGGCGTAATTCATCTGTAGGGTTTAACTTTCGTTCAACCTGACCTTCGCTATCTTCAAGCTCTTGCAGTAAATTAGGGCTAATAGTTAACTTGTCGCATCCTGCAAGTTCTAAAATTTCACCAATATTTCTAAAGCTCGCACCCATTACAACCGTGTTATAACCATGTTGTTTGTAGTAATTATAGATTTCAGTGACTGATACAACGCCAGGATCTTCATCACTTGCGTATTCGGCGATGCCGGTACTCGCTTTATACCAATCTAAAATTCGACCAACGAATGGTGAGATAAGGAATACATTAGCTTCGGCACAAGCTTGTGCTTGAGCGAAACTAAACAATAACGTCAGATTACATTTAATACCTTCGAGCTCTAATTCTTTTGCGGCACAAATACCTTCCCAAGTAGATGCTAGCTTGATTAAAATTCGACTCTTATCGATGCCTGCATCGCTATACATTTTAATTAGCTGGTGGGCTTTAGCAACCGATGCTTCTTTATTAAATGACAGGCGTGCATCAACTTCAGTCGAGATGCGACCAGGCACGATAGTTAATATTTCACGACCAATAGCGACCGCTAAGTAATCGCTAGCTAACGCCAGTTTTTGCGCTTGAGAACCGTCTTGTTGCTTTGCATAGGCGACGGCTTGGTCGAGTAAATTGCTGTACTGTGGTAATTGAGCCGCTTTTAAAATCAACGAAGGATTGGTTGTTGCATCTTCAGGCTTATATGATTTTATTGCCTCCATGTCACCACTGTCGGCTACTACTGAAGTCATCGATTTTAATTGCTGTAACTTGTTCATTTTAAATCCCATTCCTAATGCTGAATATAGGCTCAATGTTGAGCATTAATTTGTTCGTAAATTTCACGTAATCTAAGGTATAGCACGGAATTTGCCGAAACTGTAGCCCCTTTCTGTAATTAAATTACAATTAAATGGGTTTAGTGGCTTTTCTATTTAAAATCGTTATTTTAATCACATTAATAGTCAGTTATTCTATGCGATATATTTACTAAATACATAAGGCTGTTTAATGTTAGCTGTTATTTCCCCGGCAAAAAAATTAGACTTTGAAACCCCCGCTAAAGCGCTTCCTGTCCATCAATGCCAATTGCTCGATGATGCGAAGGAGTTGAGCAAACGCTGTAAAGAGCTCACGCCTACTGATATTGCTAGTTTAATGAAACTTAGTGATAAATTAGCGGGGCTTAACGCCGCGCGGTTTGGCGAGTGGCAAACACCGTTTACACTAGATAATGCCAAACAAGCGCTCTTTTCATTTAAAGGGGATGTATATGTTGGTCTCGACGCGGAAACGCTGTCTCCGGATGACTTGATGTTTGCACAGGATCATTTACGTATCCTTTCTGGGTTGTATGGCTTGTTACGTCCTTTAGACCTCATGCAAGCCTATCGATTAGAGATGGGCACTAAATTGGACAATCAGCGTGGTAAGAACCTCTATGAGTTTTGGGGAGATAAAATTACCGATTGTTTAAACGAGACCTTAAAACAAAATAACAGCCAAGTGTTGGTCAATTTGGCATCGACCGAATACTTTAAAGCGGTGAAGGCGAAGAACATTAACGCGCAAATCATTACGCCAGTATTTAAAGATTATAAGAATGGTCAATATAAGATCATTAGCTTCTATGCCAAAAAAGCGCGTGGCTTAATGGTACGATACATGATTGATAAGCGTGTTGAGAGCCCAGAACAATTAACCGCATTCGATTATGACGGTTATGCCTATGACGAGAGTCAATCGAGTAACACCACACTGGTGTTTACTCGAAAGCTAGAAGGGTAGGTCAAACGATGCCCTGCGCAGTAGCAGGGCATGTAGGCACGTTATTTCTTATCTAATTTCATACTAGCAGCCAAATCAGCAAGCAGGCTCTGCGTTTTCTCCGATAGCATGTTAATTTCGGTCACTGAATCTGAACTGCGTGACGCAAGTTGGCGGACTTCATCAGCAACGACCGCAAATCCACGCCCATGTTCTCCGGCTCGCGCCGCTTCGATAGCAGCGTTTAGTGCCAATAGATTGGTTTGATTTGAGATGCCATCAATCGCTTTTGCAATATTAGCGATTTCGGCGCTTGATTTAGCGACATCTTCCATTAATGCCCCCATTTCCGCGCGTTTGTCGACTTCATCGGTGATGTCCTTAACAAATGCGGTATAAAGAATATGACCATCTAACTCTACTTTTGATAAAGACAGGAGTCCCCATTTCTTATTGCCACTCTTTCTGAAAATTGGCACTTCTCGTGAGGTGCCAACAATCTTATTCTGGCCGGTTCTTCGGTTGCTGTCTAAATAACCATCATGGTGCGCTTGAATATCGGCCGGCACTAACATTTTTACGTTTTTGCCAAGCACTTCGTCAGGCGTGTAGCCCCAAAGTAGTTCAGCCGATTTGTTGAATAACGTGACGAGGTTATTCTCATCAATACAAACAACGGCATCTAACGCTTGTGCGAGTGTTTGAGTCGTTGCTTCTTGGGCCATTTTTAAATCGGTGATGTCTCGAACGAATGCGGTGTAGCCAATCTCACCATCGACATTGACTTTGGAAAGTGAAAGATTACACCATATCTGGTTGCCATCAGCACGGGTAAGCTGGACATCACGGCTTGAACCAACAATCTTATTCTGACCGGTATTGCGATTGGCATTCACTAATTGGTCATGATTACCTTGAATATGTATTGGCACTAGCATTTTTACATTTTTACCAATCACGTCTTGACGGCTATAGCCCCATAATTTCTCGGCCGCAGCATTGAATAATGTAACATTGTTATCTTTATCAATGCTGATCACTGCATCAATTGCTTGCTCAAGAATTTGGCTCATCTCTTCTTTGTTACGGCGTTCTTGAGAAATATCCTTAACAAAAGCGACATAACCAATACCATTTTCATTCTCTAATCGAGAGAGTGATAAGTTGACCCAAAGTTTATCGCCATTTTTACGTTCGAGTTGGACGTCACGGCTAGTACCAACAATTAGGTCCTTCTTAGTGGTTCTATTGGTATTAACAAAGTTATCATGGTTTGCTTGGAGGTGCATTGGCACCAGCATTTTTACATTGTTACCGAGTACTTCCTGTTTAGAATATCCCCATAGGCTTACTGCAATATCATTGACGAAGCTGACGTTATTATTGTCATCAATCATCACCACCGCATCAACGGATTGCTCTAACAATTTTTCAATCGCATATTGAGATATCTCTGCGGTAGAAAGAATGGGGGCAACGTGTGTTTGGGGGGCTGATGAGTTATACGCAGGTGAGGACGGTCGCTGAAAAAGCTTATCTAGAAAGGCCATATTTTATCCGTTTAAAGTTAGTGTGTAATCCAATTACGGTCGGTACAACAATTTTTACACTGGTTATTTGTTATTGTTTCTATTATTTGTGTAACTATTTATTACTAACTTAGCGGCAAAGTTGATCTAGATCAATGTTTTTGTGATGGTTTTATAGGGAAAGCAGGATTGGGTGGTAGGTAAATATAGCCGCAGACAAGTCATGTGACTTATCCGCGAGTAAGCATAGAAAGGGGTTATTTAATGGTTAAAGGTAATAATGGGGCCTCTGATTCTGCAGCCAAATAGGCAACTATGGCCCACGCCGCAACATTTTGGCGCAGCTGTTGTGGATTTATCTTGTCTAACGTGTCATTTGCGGTGTGATGATAATCAAAATAATCAGTACCGTCTTGGCGTAAGCTAAATACGGGAACTCCTTTCGCTGGTAAAATTGAGACATCAGGGCCACCGCCCGCTTTATTATCACCATGATTAATATTTAATGGCTGTAATACTTTGGCTATTTGCGCCATCAAATCGAGATTCTTTGGGTGAACCTGGCTATCGAAGCGCCAAATGCTGCGCGCACCAAAATCTGATTCGCCGGCAAGTTTAATTTTGTGTAACTCACTAGCGTTAGCATCGCGATATTCTTTTGCGCCGATCAAGCCACCTTCTTCATTAGCAAATAGTACAACGCGAATGGTTCTCTTGGGTTTGAATTGCCCAATAAGCTTAGCTGCTGCCATGGTGATCCCAACGCCAGCACCATCATCTAAAGCACCTGTCCCTTCATCCCAAGAGTCTAGATGGGCGCCAATAAGAATGTATTCATCTGGGTAAGTTGAACCTGTGACCTCACCGATAACGTTATACGATGTTGTAGGCTTATGCATCGTGGTGTCTAAATTCATATGAACAGTGATCGTTTTACCGCGTTTATTCATCGCCATTAGCATCATGGCATCTGAGGTTGAAATTGCGCCAGCAGGGATTTTTTTAACGCCTGCTTGATAACGCATGTTACCGGTGTGTGGCATGCGTGACTTGTCGGTGCCAACTGAACGAATCATTAAAGCTATCGCGCCTTTCTCACTGGCCACTGATGAGCCAATAGACCGACCGGCTACAGCAAGACTATATTCTTTGCCTTCGCGGTGTTGATGCATACGCGCATCAATGTAGACAATTTTTCCGTTAACTTTTTTAGGGTCGGCTTGCTTAAGCGCGGCGACCGAGTCAAAGAAGATAACTTCTCCCGTTAAGCCTTCTTTTGGCGTCGCGACACTATCACCAAGTGCTGTGATCGCCAGTGGTTGTGGAAAAGGGCTGAGTATTTCAGCGCTGGCAGCGCCACGTTGCCAATGTCGAACACTGACCGGCTGCTTGTAAATCTTGTCAAAGCCGAGTTCACTAAATTTGGCTTGCGCCCAAGCCACTGCTCGGGCGTCAGCAGATGTTCCTGCGAGACGAGGACCAACCTCAACGGTTAATGATTCAACTATATCAAAGCCAAGATGGGAACGTTGCGCAATCTCGCGCAGTTGCTCGGCTTTATCAAGCGATGTATCACTGACCGTAGCAAATGAAGGTAGGGTAAATGTACTGCTAACAAGTAACGCAATGGGGAGTATAAGGGATCGCATGATTTTCCTGATTCGATAATGCTTTAGAAGCTAAACAATATAGCAAATATCCGTGATATCTTCATCTATGAAATACACTTTTAATTACGTAATGTTTGTCAAATTTCAGGCATAAAAAAACCGACATATAAAATGTCGGTTTATCAGTGTCGATACGTTAGCTAATGCCAACTCCAATAAGTCAGTAGCATAATTTTACGCAGGAAAAATAAATTTGAACAAGGCGCTTGATTGAGCAATAGCTTGCTATTGGGATTGAGAGCAACGAAGTTATACTTTATTTTAACTAGTAGAATTGGTTAATGATTTGTTGGAGTTGGCATCTAATTAAAGAGCTTTAATTAGAGCGTTGTAAACGGATTATGACGTGCAGTTTTGTTTTTATGGATTAAGCCTTGTTGTGAGGTGAGCAGCGTAACGATGGTGTTGGCTGCCGGCGTTGACCTCAAATTTCAGGCATAAAAAAACCGACATATAAAATGTCGGTTTATCAGTGTCGATACGTTAGCTAATAATTAAAGAGCTTTAATTAGAGCGTTGTAACGAGACTTATGACGTGCAGCTTTGTTTTTATGGATTAGGCCTTTAGTGGCGTAACGATCCAAAATAACTTGTACTTCAGCAAATGCAGCAGTTGCATCTTCTTTGTTGCCAGCTTCGATAGCAGCAAGTACTTTTTTCATGTACGTGCGCATCATTGAGCGGCGGCTTGCATTATGCTGACGATTTTTTTCAGCTTGAATTGCACGTTTCTTAGCAGATTTGATGTTAGCCAAGGTAAACTCCTAGAACTGTTCTATAGCGATACTAAATAAAGGTCGGGGATTATGCCCGTAAATTGACCTAATATCAATCGCATTTTATTAAAAGAAAGACATAACTACGTCAATTTTTTACCACTAATGGCAATTTGTTCGCTATTGTTGTGAGCAAAGTAGCGAGTCCAAAGATTGACCGTTATGATAACGGGCGAATTCTACCAACATTTGTCACTCAGTCCTAGTGTTAATTGGGATTTAATGTAGATTATGGCAAAAATGTTGCGGTGCTCTCAAATACAAGTGAATTTGTTTAGTTTTTTGGGCGCAGGTTAATTTACACTATGCCATTATTTTCACCAATTGATTTATTCTGATTGTCTAAAAGGAAGTATCTTGAGTAAAAGTTTTTTGCGTTCTGGCGCGATTGTAAGTGCCATGACATTAATATCTCGTGTGTTAGGACTAGTGCGTGATGCTTTTTTGGCCGCCATTCTTGGCGCCGGCCCCGCGGCCGATGTCTATTTGTTTGTCGCTAAAATTCCGAATTTTATGCGCCGTTTATTTGCCGAAGGGGCGTTTGCTCAGGCGTTTGTTCCGGTACTTAGTGAATATCACGAACAGAAAGACCAAGATCAAGTGCGTCAGCTTATCGCGTATGTGTCAGGAACATTAGGCACCATTGTTACATGTGTCGCCATTGTTGGGGTGGTTTTCTCTCCGGTATTGGTGATGATCTTTGGTACGGGGTGGTTCATTGAATGGCTCAATGATGGTGAGGGCGCGCAGAAGTTCGAGTTAGCCTCGTTGATGTTGAAGATTACATTCCCCTATCTTTGGTTTATTACCTTAGTCGGATTAGCCGGCTCTATTTTAAATGTGTTAGGGCGCTTTGCCGTGTCTTCGTTTACGCCGGTTTTTCTTAACTTGGCGATCATAAGTGCGGCAGTGTTCATTGCACCACACTTTGAAGAGCCTGCTATTGGTATCGCATGGGGTTGGTTTATTGGCGGTTTAATGCAATTGTTGTTTCAACTGCCTTTTTTATACAAGGCCAAGATGCTTGTTAAACCAAAATGGGGTTGGAATGATCCGGGGGTGATTAAAATAAGAACACTGATGTTGCCGGCACTATTCGGCGTGTCAGTTAGTCAAATAAACCTTTTATTTGATACGGTTATTGCTACATCTCTCACGACGGGGTCAGTCAGCTGGTTATTCTTTTCTGATCGCCTATTAGAGTTTCCATTGGGTTTATTTGGAATAGCGATAGCAACCGTTATTTTACCTAGTTTGTCTCGGCAACATAGCGCGCAATCACCTCAGCAATTTAGCCAAACGATGGATTGGGCTGTGAGAATGATTTTGTTAATGGGGCTACCAGCAATGGCTGGACTCATTGTATTAGCAGCGCCGATGCTGACTGTGCTCTTTATGCGTGGTGAGTTTCAGGCTGATGAAGTCATGATGTCGAGCTATTCGTTAGTCGCCTACGGCTGTGGTTTACTGAGTTTTATGATGATCAAGGTATTAGCGCCAGGGTTCTATGCTCGACAAGACATAAAAACACCGGTAAAAATTGGCATAAGAGCGATGATAGCAAATATGGTCTTCAACGTGATTCTCGCTGGTTCCCTGGGGTATGAATTGGGCTATATTGGCTTGGCGTTAGCAACGTCGTTATCGGCGACTTGTAATGCATTTTGGTTGTACCGACAATTGAAGCAAGATGGCGTTTATCAATTTAGTGCCATCACTAAATTGTTTGCTGCTAAAGCGTCTATCAGTGCTGCTGTGATGGCTGCTCTAATTGTTTATTTGAACCCGGAGTTGGCACAATGGTTTGAGATGGATATGCTCGCTAAAGTGGGTTATTTGTCGGGATTAATCGGTATTGCGGCGTTAAGTTATTTCTCGCTATTTACACTATTGGGCCTCAGACCCTCACAATTGCGTAGTTAAGCAACATAATTTGGCTGTCAAAGGTCAATTTTTATTATATAATTCGCCAGTTTTGACAGGTTAGGGCAGCTACAGTTTATGCAATTAATTCGAGGGATACACAATATTACGCCGCAGATGCGTGGTTGTGTGTTAACGATTGGTAATTTCGATGGCGTTCATTTAGGGCATCAGGAAGTACTTAATGGATTGAAGGCTAAGGCTAAATCGCTAAAACTTCCAAGCACGGTAATGACCTTTGAACCGCAGCCGCAAGAGTTATTTAAGGGCAATA
>Ga0209292_1003060_pt1 | contig 18671 bp, 21 predicted proteins | sample GOMGulsemesocosm_2_FD_184634 | JGI IMG/M metagenome (GOLD analysis project Ga0209292, IMG submission 184634) | Methane-oxidizing microbial communities from mesocosms in the Gulf of Mexico - GOM9C Gulf of Mexico (SPAdes) (version 2) | ecosystem: Environmental > Aquatic > Marine > Cold seeps... | reverse complement strand
GGCAGACGATTTAGGCGTCGCTGGCTTGGTTTGTTTAGGCTATCCGTTTCACCCACAGGGAAAGCCGGAAAAACTGCGCACAGAGCATTTATTAGCGCTGAACACACAGAGCTTATTCGTACAGGGCAGCCGTGACGCACTGGGTAATCACCAAGAGGTGGCGGGCTACGGCTTATCGAGTGCGATTGAGTTGCTCTGGCTCGCAGACGGCGACCATGACATGAAGCCAAGAGTTAAGTCGGGTTTTACGCAAACGGAGCATTTGAACTTATTGGCGGACCGTGTGGCATCCTTTGTTCATGCCACTGTATCTACTGCTTGAGGTTAGGGGAGCAAAAACTATTGGGCCCGATTAAGCGTCGGGCTCAGGGTGTTAGTTTTCCAATATGGTGATTTTTTCCTGCTCTTTCAGCAGAAGGGCGAGCTCGTTCATCATTTCTTTTCGTCCTAGAGAACCATGCCAGCGCTGCCAATCCTGCAGGCAGCGCCATTTAGACAAGACAAATCGACGCAGCGATTGGTTTTGGTCTTTAAAGGTTTCACCGTTAATAAATCCATCGGCCTGATATGCATGTTGCAGTGTTCTGCGAGAGACCTCCTCGTAGGTAGATTCCATGTCCTGAGCAATATTGCGTTCAATCAATACGTGAATCATAAGCGGATTGGGTTCCTTGTTGTGCGCCGAGTTGCTAGAGAACTCATGGCTGCTTTAAATATTAAATACTACTCCGTATCTAACCTTTAAAGCACTATTTAATCGAGTGAGCTTCCATTGACTAAAAGGTTAGAGGGAGGCGGCCGAAGCTTGAGTTGGTTGTATGATGAGCCATTCTCCCAGCGTCATCCATTCACGGATTAACGTTTTAATCACCACTAGGCGGCCGGGCTCTGGGTGCTCTTCATCGAGCGCTGATTGACCTAGGCAGGTGAGCGCCGAGACAATTCGTCCGACCTGTAAGGCCTCCAGTTGAACGTAAAAATGATCGGTAATAGGGATTCCTGGCGCTTCTTCGAGCCGGTAGTCGTCGCTGTTGAGAAGGTTGCGAACATTGAGAGCCAATGAGGGGCTTTTGGGCCTTAGTAATCGAAACGTTAAATCCAGTGCGCCACGGCTGAACACATCTGGACGTTGCAGTAATTCTGACGTTATAGGCATAACCAAAATACGACTCCCCTACAGCATAAATACAGGACAGTGGAATGAGAGCCAAACCGCCGAGCCAAGCCGGTCTGATTTATGTCGCTTAGGTTAAGTGTAGCAATCGGATTTTGAAATGCAGGGGAATTAAGCGACAATGCGCCTATGAATAGAGATAGCGATATATTATTAGATACCAGTGGTCTGCTGTGCCCTGAGCCGGTGATGATGCTTCACAATTCGGTGCGCGATACGCAGGCAGGCGAAATTATTCAGATGCTGGCGACGGACCCATCGACTCAACGCGATGTGCCTAAATTCTGCCAGTTTCTTGGTCATGAGTTGCTGGAGCAGACGGTGGACGGCGGGACTTACCGCTATAGGATTCGCCGAGGCGAGTAGCGTTGGCCCCAAGGTGTAAGCCCAGCGTGGTTGGCTGGGCCTTAATGTGACGTGTCGTCGCTGACCAGTGATGAGATGGCGGCGATGGCTTCTGGGTCTTCGGCTTTAATTTTGTTGGCTATTTGATGTTGGAAAAAATAGCGGAAATTCTCTCTGCTCTGCGCTGGGTAGAGGCAGTCGTCGCCAGAGAGGACGGGTGTGTTTTCAACCTTGCTGGGGTCTGCGAGCATGCCTGTGATGACACCGTTGTAGTGCAAGCGCCAGCTGACTACCTCTGTCAGGGTGATGCTGTGAAAGCCGTTGTCCGACAATACGGCGTGTGTGCCTATGGTGTCGGGGAGCTCCTGAATCGCATCTAGGGGTTGATCGCACTGAAAATCGTAGTATTCAGCGGCGGTCTCAAGCTCAACAACCTTGTGAATCGGGGCCTCGGTAAACACCTCATCAATACCCGGGTCGTAATAGCCTTCCCACTTACCGTTGAGTGGATCTTGAATATCCGGGGCGGCAACTATGTCGTCCAGCCACGGGACTAGCCCTACGACATCCCCATTCGCTCGTAGACCCCAGCAAAGGAGACGCAGGCTGTAAAGTTGTTCAGGGTTGCTTTCGTTGGCGTAGAGCATCTCAAGGCCGTCTAGCTCGGGTGAGAGACGGATAAAACGTTCGCTGTCTTGGGCTGAGTAGGGTTGCCCGCTAAAGAGGTCGACCACGTTGTCCGTATTGTGGCTTGGGGTTGAGGTCTTCATAATACACCTCCTTGGTAATGCCTTGCGGTGGCTTAATGAAGCGCTCGCTTACTTGGCTGACGTAGCCAAGTTATAAAGGCAGATGATTAACGACCACCATCACTGTCTACGTTATAGGTTGGTCGGTCAAAGCACAATACTTAGATGTGATTTGATATTGCGCTGATATAACCAGTATATCTAAAAAATAGAGGATAGCTTGAGCGAGTATTATTTTGCCTATGGATCGAACATGGATGCGGAGCGCATGGCTGGGCGTGGCCTAGTGGTCCAGCGAGCTTTAGCCGGGCAGTTGCCGCGAATGCGCTTGGTGTTCAATAAACAAGCTTTTGATGCTCCGCACCGTTCATACGCCAATGTTGCCTACTGCCCTACGGGTGTCGTGGAGGGGGTGTTGTATCAACTGGGCCAAGCCGATGAAATTGCCAAGATGGACCCCTTTGAGGGAACCCCGAGGCTCTATAGTCGAGAGCTGTTTGCGATAAATACGCTTGAAGGGGTTGTGCATGCGTGGGTTTACATCGCCAATCGCGGGCTTCTCAATGACAAGCTAAAACCCGAGCGTTGGTACCTCAATCACCTGTTGGCAGGGAAAGACTTTCTGTCTCGGGATTACTTTCTGCAGCTAGAGCGGGTTGACTGTATTGAAGGGGGAGAGCCTCGGTGTTAAACGATATGTTAAGCCCTACCCAGGATGAGCGCCGTACCCGCATTATTGCTCAAGCTCAGCCGCTTGATGGCGCCGCGGTCGTAGCGATCTTCGATCGTTTATTCTCAAGGTCGTTAAATACACGTTTGCTGCCAGGCGGGGATGAGCCCATATACCTACCCGCGGATGCTACCGTGAATTACCACCGGGTGGTTTTTTCTCACGATTATGTCGCCAGCGCATTACATGAAGTGGCGCACTGGTGTGTTGCCGGGGCGCCGCGCCGCGAGCTTGAAGACTATGGCTACTGGTACGCCCCCGATGGTCGCAGCTCAAGGCAGCAGGCGGAATTCGAACAGGTCGAAGTAAAGCCGCAGGCGCTTGAGTGGCTTTTATCGGTTGCTGCGGGGCAGGCGTTTCGCGTCAGTGCGGATAACCTTGAGGCTGAACTGGGGGCCAGCGAAGCTTTTAAGGACGCTATTCATAAACAGGTATTGGATTACATTACCGGTGGTGTCAGTGATCGGGTGGCGGCTCTGGTTGCCGCGCTAGCGCACTTGAGTTCTTTGGCAGACCCACTGAACCCTGAACACTACCTGCGAGCCAGTTTGTAGTGGCTGAGCATGTATTGGGAAAGCCAGCACTGGAAAGCAAAGCCGCTGCCGAGCCGCCTGTGTGTCTACTCGACGCCTCCATCTATATTTTTCGCTATTACTTCTCGATGCCCGAGCGTTGGTTCAGTGCGGTTGGCTCATTCCCAACCGCCGCTGTGTATGGTTATACCGGCTTTTTGCTCGATTTTATTCAGCGTGAGCGGCCAATCTATATGGCGGGCTGTTTTGATGAGAGCTTAGGCAGCTGTTTTCGCAATGAAATATACCCAGATTATAAAGCCTCGCGTGCACTCCCCGATGAAGCTCTGGCTTTTCAGCTTAATGCCTGCCGCGAAGTGACAGAGCTGTTGGGCATTGCCTGCTTTAGCAGTGAGGTGTACGAAGCCGATGATTTGCTGGGCAGTTTGATGAGCTGGGGGCACACGGCCCCCGAACTCGCTGACAGACCGTTTGCGTTGCTGACTCGAGATAAAGACCTGGGGCAGTTGCTGATACGAAATGAGGATTTCCTGTGGCACTACCACAGCGATAAGAGCAAAGAGGAGCGCCGTGATCGACAGGTGATCTTCGAAGCGTTTGGGGTCAGGCCTGAGCAGCTGGTGGACTATCTGGCCTTGGTTGGCGACAGTGTTGATGATATCCCAGGTGTGCCGGGTATTGGCGCGAAAACAGCCAGTGTTTTACTGCAATACTTTGGCAGCTTTGAAAATCTTTATGCCCGCTTAGATGAGTTGCCCAGCTTGAAAATTCGTGGCGCTAAGAACTTGGCTGTAAAGCTGCGTGAGCATTACCCGCAGGCATTGGTGTCGCGCAGTTTGGCAGCGATTGTGACAGATGTAGAGCTGGAGTTGAGCCCCTCTAAGATGACCCGACAGTGCATTGACCTGCAGGGCTTTTCTGACTTTTGCCGGCGCATGGGGTTTGGCGCGGCGTTTGGGAAGCGTGTTAACGCTTGTGTTGAGTAAGGTGAATACGCATTGAAAATAGTAATGGATGAAAACATCCCGCTGGGGCGAGACTTCTTTGCCGCTTTGGGCGAGGTGGTAACCAAACCTGGCCGCAACCTGTGCGCTGCCGACGTCGTCGATGCCGATGTTCTGCTGGTGCGCTCGGTGACACAGGTGAACGAGGCCCTGCTCGCTGAAAGTCGAGTCCGTTTTGTGGGTACCTGCACCATTGGTACGGATCACTTGGATAAAGCCTATTTGAATCAGCAAGGTATTCGCTGGAGCAGCGCGCCTGGCTGTAATGCTAACTCGGTGACTGAATATGTGCTCAGTTGTTTGGCGTGTCTAGAGCCGCAATGGTTACAGGCGTGTGTGGGCATCGTCGGCTGCGGAAATGTCGGTGGTCGCCTGTACCAGCGGCTCACCGAACTGGGCGTAGCCTGCAAGGTATACGACCCGTTCTTAACGTCCGAGTGCATCCCCGATCTCTCCAGCCTCGATGAGGTGTTGGCTTGTGATGTGGTGTGTGTACATGCACCTCTGACGACCGATACCGCATACCCGAGTGTGCATTTGTTGGGCACACAACAGCTCCGGCAGCTCAAACATGGCGCCGTGTTGATCAGTGCTGGGCGCGGCGCGGTGGTGGACAATCAAGCGTTGTCGAAGTTGTTGGATGAACGATCTGACCTTAGGGTGGCATTGGATGTATGGGAGCCCGAACCGCTCTTGGATTTAAGCTTGTTACAAAAGGTTAACTTGGCCAGCCCGCACATCGCTGGCTATAGCTATGACGGCAAAGTGCTGGGCACGGCAATGGTGTATCGGGCGTTGTGTGAGCACTTGCAGCGCCCAGAGGCGGTTCAATTAGAAGAGCTGCTGGATGGGCAACTGGTTGATCTTGAAGTGATCGACGCTGAGCTACAAGCTCAGTTAAATGAACTTATTTTACAGGTTTACGATGTGCGGGAGGATGATCGACGCTTACGCGCAGCTTTGGCGCTTGTCGCCGGGGATGAGGCATCCCGTGCGCGCACATTTGATGAGCTACGTAAATTTTACCCTGAGCGTCGAGGCTACCATCGCTACCGAGTGTTGAGTCGCGACTTGGAGGCGCAAGGGGGCGCGCACGAGGAAAAAAAGCCGCGCAGTAAATTTCTGGCGGCTTTGGGTTTTTGCCATTAAGTGTTTGGCAGTCCATCAATATGAGAGAGAAGTCCCACGCGGTTAGCCGCTCGTCAGTCGCACAGACCGTGTGAGTATTTTTAGAATAACCTCGTAAGGTTACGCTTTTATGTCAGGTGCAGATAATGGGTCTGGGCTAGTGGCTTTAATGGGTTGTTGAAAAAGGCATCCTGCCTGTTTCAAAACACGAACAGAGAAAATGCGATTTTCTTTGTTCTAGCAAAATCAACAACTTAACAGTCGCCAATTTTGACAAAACATCTGACCTCCACGGATGGAGGAAATGCAGGAAGGCTAAAGGATAGCCTCCTGCCATGTTTTGTGATCAGGCGTCGAAATTCAGAGAGTTTCAACAGCCTGTTAGGGTGTTAATGGATTAGGTATTTATGCAGCGATTAACACTGGGGTTGGTGGTGAACCCATTTGCGGGCGTGGGTGGCCCTGCGGGTTTAAAGGGCAGCGATGGCGCTGACATTGTGGCAGAGGCATTGGCCCGAGGAGTTCAACCCCGCGCGACTGAACGTGCCCAGCGCTGTTTGGCGGCACTGGAGGTGTACCGGCAAAGGCTAACCCTGCTCACCTATGGCGGCGCCATGGGAGAGGATCTTGCGCGGGCGCTTGGCTGGCCTGTCAAGGTCGTAGGGCAGGCTCCCGCGGATGACCGCTCGTCGGCCAGTGACACACAAGCGGCGGTTGCCGCACTGCTGGAGGCGGAGGTTGACCTATTGTTGTTTGTTGGAGGGGACGGCACGGCGCGGGATGTTTGTTGCGCCTTGGAGGCTGTTGATCATGTGCAGCAGCCGGTGTTGGGTATTCCCTCTGGGGTGAAAATGCACTCAGGTGTCTTTGCTATTTCACCTGAGGCGGCGGCGCAGGTGGTGGCGCAGATGTTGTCGGGGGCGCTGGTTGATCTATGTGAGCGCGAAGTGCGTGACATCGATGAAGGAGCATTTCGCCAAGGGGTGGTTAAGAGCCGTCATTATGGCGATATGCTCGTGCCCGAAGACAACCAGTTTGTGCAGCACTGCAAAGAGGGCGGCGCGGCGGTTGAAGAATTGGTGTTGGTTGATATTGCCGCCGATTTGCGTGAAAACTTAGAGGACGATGTTTGGTATCTGGTGGGCGCAGGCACCACTGCTCAGGCGTTGATGGACGACCTGGGTCTGGAAAACAGCCTTTTGGGTATAGACCTTGTTTGTAACGAAGAGCTGCTGGCCGCGGATCTATCAGGGCCTGAGCTAGAACAGCGTTTGGCCAATTATCAAGGGGCTGTCGTTGGGATATTGTCGATCACCGGTGGGCAGGGCTCCTTAATTGGTCGCGGTAACCAGCAGCTAACCCCGGCTGTTTTGCGGCGCGTAGGCCGTGACAACATCTGGGTAGTGGCGAGCAAAGAAAAAGTCGCTGAATTGAACGGGCGAGCTTTGTTGATGGACAGCAACGACACGGAGCTGGACCGCCACTGGCAAGGTTATGTGCGGGTTATTACCGGTTATCGAGAGAGTATTCTCTACCCGTTGGGAGCGGCTCTTTCATAAGTTCTGCTGTAGACCACTTTTCTTTCTGTTGATGTGATTTTATTTATGACCCACTCCATTTTTACCTCGCAAGTGCGTGAGCGCTTGGGCCAGTTCGATGATTTTATGCACGCGGACAGTTGCCGCTTATTTCACGGCCGTGGTTGTTGTTTTCCAGGTTTTGAACAGGTGACGCTCGATTGGTTTTCTCCGGTCTTGTTGTTAACTCTGTTTAAACAGACAGATGTTAGCTGGGAGCAGTCGTTATTAGACGAGCTGCAGGCAATATTGCAAGTTGCTGTTGCTGAAGGGCTGATTCCGCCTCAGGCAATAAAGGCGGTACTGGTACAGCGGCGCTACCTCGTTGATACACCGACTGAGTTATTGCAAGGTGAGCTACCAGAGGATGTATATGCTCGACGTGGAGAGCTGCGTTTTGCGTTGAAATTGGGTAACAATCAGAACACAGGTTTCTTTTTGGATATGGAGCCGGGGCGTCAGTGGTTGGAGTCTTTGGTAGCTGGTCGCAGCCTACTCAATTTGTTTTCCTATACCTGCGCGTTTTCTGTGGTTGGTCAGGCAGCCGGTGCTCGCTCTGTCGTCAATGTTGATATGAGTCGTGGTGCCTTGTCACAGGGGCGTGATAATCATCGCCTCAATGGTTTGTCGACAGATAACGTACGCTTTTTGGGGGAAAACATTCTTAAATCGTGGAGCCGTATTCGCAAGCCGGGCCCCTATGATGTGGCAGTAATTGATCCGCCGTCTTTTCAGCGCGGCAGTTTTGTGGCGCAAAAAGATTACATTAAAGTGCTGCGCCGCATCCCTGAATTGATGAACCCAGGGGCGGATTTATTGGTGTGCCTAAACGCCCCAGAATTGGATGAGGCGTTTATTTGCGAGCAAATGTTGGCTGCTTGCCCACCCTGTCAGTTGGTGGGGCGTTTAGAACCACATAAGGACTTCCCCGATGTGGACCCTAACCAGCAGCTAAAGCTGTTTCATTTCCGCTATCAGCCGCAATAGCGGGGGCTTGGCCTATTAAATCGAGGGTTTGGGGCGCGCTATTGAAAGTGACGTGCCTGCAACAGCAACTGTTGCACCGCTTGATTAATCTCGTGCGAAGCGCCGCTCTTGAGGGCGGAACGTAAGCGGTAAATGTTACTTTGCCGAGCGGCTTGTACTGAAGGGGGGAGTGTCGTCTGCTGGCGCTCGCCCATCGAACCTGCGCTTTCTGCATCGTTACTGCCGACAAAGGTAGCGCGTGTTGTGAGCAGGGTGAAGCTCTTATGCGTCAGCACCGCTTGATCAATAGCTTCCTGTTGCACGGTTTCGCTATAGCTGAGATAACCCGCTTGCGCGAGCCACGTCATGGTGCTGAAGCAGGCGCTGTGGCGATCACTGTGAAGACCGTATTCATCGGGTGTGTCAGGGCCACAGATGTCTTCTACAAACAACAGCTGTGGTCGTGGAAAGGTGCGAAACAGCTGCCCCAGTATTTTGGCGCAGTCTCTATTAAAATCGTCGATGTGTATATCGCTCATACTGGGCTTCTCGACCGTTTTTAACGGAGCCTTATTGCTTGTATTTATCGAGGAAGCCAGCCAGGCGTTCTATGGCTTTGCCCAGCTCGTCGATGCGTGGCAGAAAGACGATGCGAAAGTGGTCTGGTGATTTCCAGTTAAACGCAGTGCCTTCAACGAGCAAAACTTTTTCCTGGATCAAAAAATCCTGCACAAGCTGCTGGTCGTTGTGGATTTTATGAATGTTTAGGTCAATCTTTGGGAACAGATACATGGCGCCTTTGGGTTTGACGCAGCTTATGCCAGGGATGTCGTTGAGCATTTTCCATGCAAGGTCACGCTGTTCGCGTAGACGCCCGCCAGGCAAGATCAATTCATTGATACTCTGGTAGCCGCCGAGGGCCGTTTGTACCGCTAGCATTGCGGGTACGTTGGCACAAAGGCGCATGGAGGAAAGCATATTAATGCCTTCAATAAAGCCTCCAGCGTATTGCTTGGCACCGCTGATGATCATCCAGCCAGAGCGGAAGCCCGCCAGACGGTAGGACTTGGATAAGCCGTTGAAGCTGACGCACAGTACATCCTGTGCGAGCCGAGCCATGGGAACAAACTCCGTGTCATCGTAGAGAACCTTGCTGTAAATCTCATCGGCAAAAATGACCAGGTTGTGCTGGCGAGCGAGCTCAACAATTTGCTCTAGCAACTCTTGGCTGTAGACGGCGCCGGTAGGGTTATTTGGGTTGATGACAACAATGCCACGGGTCTTGTCAGTAATCTTGGCTTTGATATCGTCGATATCAGGAAACCAATCGGACTGCTCATCACAGGTGTAATGCACGGCGTTGCCACCACCCAAATTTACCGCCGCAGTCCACAGTGGGTAGTCAGGAGAGGGCACCAGCATTTCGTCGCCGTTGTTGAGCAGTGCCTGCATGGACATGACAATGAGCTCGCTGACACCGTTACCGAGGTAGATGTCGTCTATCTCAATATTGGGGATACCGAGCAGTTGTGTTTCATGCATGATGGCTTTGCGCGCGGAAAATAAACCGTGTGACTCGCAGTAGCCTTGCGCGCCGCGCAAGTTGGCTATGACATCGTGCATGATTTCATCTGGGGCATCGAAACCGAACGGTGCTGGGTTGCCGATATTCAGTTTCAGAATACGGTGGCCTTCTTCTTCTAGGCGCAGCGCGTGGTCAAGTACTGGGCCTCGAATGTCGTAGCAGACGCCGTGTAGCTTGTCGGATTTTTCGATGTTGTGCATTTGCATTACCATACTGGTCAGTCAGATCTTGTGCGACTTCGGCCCTCGATGTTCGAGGCCTGCTGCAACAGTGGTAAGATATGACATAGATATATTGAAATTGGGAGCAATTATGGCAGATCAACCATTAAAAAACGACGAGTATTGGCTTGAGAAACTCACCGATGAGGAGTTTCGTATCTGCCGACAACATGGGACAGAACCTGCGTTTAGCGGCCAATATTACAACAGTAAAGTGGTGGGGCAGTACCTGTGCCGCTGTTGTGAGACCTCGCTGTTTAAGTCCGAGGCCAAATACGACTCAGGCAGTGGCTGGCCAAGCTTTTATCAACCGGCTATTGATGGCGTTATCGCGGAGCGTCGCGATATTGCTCACGGCATGGTGCGCACAGAGGTGTTGTGTGAAAACTGTGGCTCACACTTAGGCCATGTATTTCCAGATGGGCCCGCGCCGACCGGGTTGCGCTACTGTATTAACTCGGCTTCGTTGACTTTGCTAGCTGATGGCGATGATATCCAGTGAGGCGTTGGAAGCCTAGGCCTTGGGTGCACGTATTATTCAATATTTGGGCAAGATCAAAGCGCTGCGCTATAACACACGGCGGGTAAAGGGACGTTTCTGTTGACTGGTGCTGTAGCAGCCTTGAAGGCTGGGGGTGTGTGGATAAGTTGCCGACCCGCCAGCGTGACCTGAGGCGAGCACTGGCGGCTTTTAACGTGTGACAGCTGCAATTGGGGAGCAGCCTGGCTGAAATAAGTCGTATTTTAGCCTTCGCGAACAATACGGCTTAAACGCAGAAAGGTTGTCCTAAGCGGCAATGTCCGCTGTGGTCGCGAGCTGCCTCTGAGTCACTCTGCCAGGGAGAACTTTGAGGTAGCCTTAATCGTAAATGTTTTTACGCTGCGTCCACTCGCTCTCTTCTTCTTCGAATTTATTCCACTCGCTTGAGGCCTCTTCTTGACTGGCCGAGGGGCTTGCGGCGCTGTCCTTGGCGTCTGTCTCGCTCGCCAGAATCTGCTCGTGCTTTGCTATCTGCTGGGCCAGTTTGTCAATCTGCTTCTGAAATAACCCCTTAGAGTTTTCGCGTGTGAGCAGCTTTTGGGCGAGGGTGTAATAGTGCACTACGAGACGAGTCTTGCCGCCGCCGAGGGCTTGCTTGGCGCTGATAATGTAGTTGTCGACCGTCATTTGGATCACCAGCTGCTTAATCTGGCTTTCGTACATCTTGTGTTGGTTAGCGGTAATGCTGCCCTTGTTTTTGAAGTGCAGGATAAACTTGTTGAGTTCCTGTAGTAGGCGCTTAACTTCTTTGACTTGCTGGGGGCTCTCCAGCTTGCCTCGTTTGCTGTTTTTGGGGCGGCGTTTAGTGTCTTCTAACTGTTTGCTGAGTATCGATAAGCTATCTAGGTGGGTGCTGTCATGGGGCTCGAGTTGGACTAATTGCTCCATAACGTTCATCAGGCAGCGAATGACCAGTTCACTGAGATCTTTGGATAGGAAGTTCTCGGGAAAACCATTGAGCAACAGCTTGAAGTCATTGGCGCGCTGTTTGAGTGCCTTGAGGATCCGCAGTGTTTGTTTGCGTTTTTTCTCTATGCTTTGCTTGATGAAGACATAGACAACCAACACCGTTAGAAGCAGGGTGAGAACGCTGATAATAGTGAACGCTGACATAGCTAGGGTAGACCGCCTGTTTGCCGATTTTCGGCTATTAGTACTATTGTTATTATAGTGTGGTAAAACGCCGTCTATAATTGCTGCTGTAAGGGATAGAGTAAGCGCTGGGACTCATTAAACCACAATCCGCTAAGTCCTTGTTATAGCAAACTTAAAAAAACGCCAGTCGCTTATTGACAGTTCCTGTCCCGCTACATAGAATGCGCCCCACTTCACAGCACAAGCATTTTGTTTCGGCTGGCAGTGAATGTACTGGGTCCCCATCGTCTAGAGGCCTAGGACACCGCCCTTTCACGGCGGTAACAGGGGTTCGACTCCCCTTGGGGACGCCACTTCAACACATTTATGTGCTGATATTGCGGAAATAGCTCAGTGGTAGAGCACAACCTTGCCAAGGTTGGGGTCGGGAGTTCGAGCCTCCTTTTCCGCTCCATATTTAAAGCAATTTGTATTTGATACAAGTTGTTAAGGCTGGCAGTCGATATTTGGCTGTCGGGCAGTTTTTCTGTCCCCATCGTCTAGAGGCCTAGGACACCGCCCTTTCACGGCGGTAACAGGGGTTCGACTCCCCTTGGGGACGCCATTTTATTTACAGGATGTAAGGTATGTCACGGGTGCAGGATGCACGGGAGTGACACTCGGTTTAGATTTTTCTAACCTGTGTTTTGCGGAAATAGCTCAGTGGTAGAGCACAACCTTGCCAAGGTTGGGGTCGGGAGTTCGAGCCTCCTTTTCCGCTCCATATTTGAAGCGATTTGTATTTTATACGAGTTGTTAAGGCTGGCAGTCAAGGTTTGACTGTCGGACAGTTTTTCTGTCCCCATCGTCTAGAGGCCTAGGACACCGCCCTTTCACGGCGGTAACAGGGGTTCGACTCCCCTTGGGGACGCCATTTTATTTACAGGATGTAAGGTATGTCACGGGTGCAGGATGCACAGGAGTGACGCGCAGTTTAGATTTTTCTGATCTGTATTTTGCGGAAATAGCTCAGTGGTAGAGCACAACCTTGCCAAGGTTGGGGTCGGGAGTTCGAGCCTCCTTTTCCGCTCCATATTTAAAAAGCAGCCCTCGGGCTGCTTTTTTTCGTTCTGGGGTATGCTTTTTAGGTTGCAGGTGTTGTTGCATTACTTGGCCCGTGCCACGGTCACGGGCTGGAGGCGGCTAGTGCAGGCCAAATAATTTGGCGCGCTCATCGGCAAAATTGAATGTTTTACCTTCGCTTTCGAGGCTGTGGCGGCGCTCATCAAGGCGTTGGTATATGGCAATCTCCTCGTCGGGCATAAAGTGCAGGCAGTCGCCGCCAAATAACCAGAATAAGTCTCTGTGAGCGAGTGGCGTGAGTTCCGGATAGCGGGCCACTATGCGACATAGACTGGCCTGCCCCTTACTGATGAATGTCTCATCTACCTGCTTGCTCTCGCCTAAACGCTGTAAATCTTCTAGGAACTCATTGTCTACATCATCGCGGGGGGCGCTGTCGGCAAGGCGCGGCATCTGTTTGGCGGCTGTGATGAGTGCGAGTATCAGTTGCAGGTGGTGCTCGAAATAGTGGTTGTCTGTCATGATCAGTTGTTAGCCTTATTTGCACACTAATTGGATGGATGCTGCGAATGTGTGCTTTAAAAACGATATTTTAACCCAATTGATAAGGAAGTGGGCAGACCCTGGTGAGGGTCGCGAGAAAACAAAGCCCTTTTTTCTGATAAGGATGCACGACTATGACGTCGGCTTTAACGATAAATGGCTTGGCAAAAGTGTATGAGAATGGCTTCGAGGCCTTAAAGGGTATCGACCTGGATGTGCAGGCGGGTGATTTCTTTGCTTTGCTGGGCCCTAACGGTGCGGGGAAGTCCACTACGATTGGTGTGCTTTGTTCGTTGGTGAGGAAAACGTCGGGTCAGGTCAGCATCTTTGGTCACGATATTGATCAAGACTTTTCCGCTGCAAAAAAGCAAGTGGGGGTTGTGCCACAGGAGTTTAATTTCTCTCAGTTTGAAAGGGTACAAGATATTGTCATCAATCAGGCCGGTTACTATGGCTTGCCGAAGGCGCTGGCCACCGAGCGCAGTGAAAAGTATCTGAGAAAGTTAGGCTTATGGGATAAGCGGGATACGCCAGCACGTATGTTGTCTGGTGGTATGAAACGCAGGCTGATGATTGCCCGAGCTCTGGTGCACGAGCCTAAATTATTGATACTCGATGAGCCAACGGCAGGGGTGGATATTGAGTTACGCCGGTCTATGTGGGCATTCCTGCAGGAAATTAATGCGGCTGGTACAACTATCATATTGACGACTCACTACCTAGAGGAGGCGGAGAGCTTGTGCCGCAATATCGCCATTATTGATTCAGGCCGCATTGTTGAAAACACCAGTGTGAAAGCGCTGCTAAAGCAGCTCAATCGAGAAACCTTTATTTTGGATGTGCGAGAAACTCTTGAGTCTGTGCCCGACGTAAAAGGCTACTCACTGCGCTTGGTGGAAGGCCATTGTCTTGAAGTGGATGTGGAAAAAGGGGCCTCGCTGAATGAGCTGTTTGCACAGTTGTCAGTTGCGGGGGTGGACGTATTGAGTATGCGCAATAAGTCGAATCGTTTAGAGGAGTTGTTTTTATCCCTGGTCAACGGGGCTAAACCAGCAGCGGCTGAGACTCAGCAGGAGCAGCAAATATGACACTGAGAGAGCAGTGGATAGCCTTTAGCACGATTGTGCGCAAAGAGATCACGCGTTTTACGCGTATCTGGGTGCAGACCTTACTGCCGCCAGCCATCACCATGAGCCTGTATTTTGTGATCTTTGGCACGTTAATAGGTTCACGTATAGGTGAGATGGGAGGCTTTGATTATATGAGCTTTGTTGTGCCTGGATTGATTATGATGGCGGTCATAACAAACTCTTATTCTAATGTGGTGTCCTCCTTTTACAGTGCGAAGTTTCAGCACAGCATCGAGGAGCTGCTGGTATCGCCGACACCTAACTATGTGATTTTGTTAGGTTATACGCTGGGTGGTGTGGCCCGCGGCTTGATGGTCGGCTTCATTGTGACACTTATGTCGTTGTTCTTTACGGACTTACAGATCCACAGCTTGTGGGTGACTGTGTCGGTGGTGTTTATGACCAGTGTGCTTTTTTCCTTGATGGGTTTCGTCAATGCGGTCTACGCCAACTCGTTTGATCATATTTCGATTGTGCCGACCTTTGTCTTGACGCCTTTAACGTATTTGGGCGGCGTATTTTACTCAATTAGCCTGCTTCCAGAGTTTTGGCAGGGAGTCTCGCAATTGAACCCCGTTCTCTACATGGTGAATGCATTCCGCTTCGGTATCTTGGGGGTGAGTGATATCAGTGTGGTGTCAGCCTTTGTTGGTATCGCCGTGTTTATCGTTTTGCTTTACACCTACTCTCTGCATCTGTTGGTTCATGGGCGGCGGCTAAGGGCTTAATGGGTGGCAGGCAGGCTCTGGGGGACGTTGATACGCCCCTGATGGCCTCTGGTCGTTTAGTGTTGGCGCTGAGCTGGGGCTTGCCCCATGCTGATGGTAGCCGCAGTTAATCTGTTGTTGGATTTGTTGGAAGTGTTATGTCTACGAATGAGAGTTCTGAGCACGGTCACCTGTTGGGCCGCCAGACAGAGTATGTGTCGGTTTATACACCGTCACTGCTCTGTCCGTTAGCCAGAGAGCAGTCACGTCAAACTCTTGGCCTGCAGGAGGGGGACTTACCTTTTCGCGGTGTGGATGTTTGGACGGGTTACGAGCTTTCTTGGTTGAACTCGAAGGGTAAGCCGCAGGTCGCGGTGGCGGAGTTTCAAGTGCCCGCTAATAGCCCCTATATAATCGAGTCAAAGTCCTTCAAGCTTTATTTGAACTCTTTTAATCAGACTCGGTTTGTGGGATTAAATGACATTGCCCACACACTAGAATCTGATTTATCAACAGCAGCAGGGGCTCCGGTCATGGTGACAGTGCAGCCGCTGAGTACGGCTGTACAGCATGGCGTGGGTCATTTTATCGGAGAATCAATCGATGAGTTAGACGTCGATATCGATTGCTACCGGCCGGATGCCGATATTTTACAGCTACAGAAGCCAGAAGTGCTCGTGCATGAGAGCTTGTACAGTGACCTTTTAAAAAGTAATTGCCCTGTAACCGGTCAGCCTGACTGGGCGAGTGTTTGTGTGAGTTACCACGGGCCGAAAATCGACCGTGAAAGCTTGCTGAAATATATTGTGTCTTTTCGCGAGCATCAAGATTTCCATGAGCATTGTGTGGAGCGTATGTTTGTGGACATTAGCTCGCGCTGCCAGCCACTCTCTCTCAGTGTTTATGCTCGTTATACGCGTCGTGGTGGGCTTGATATTAATCCTTTTCGCACCAATGCTGACGGTGACTTTCCGTTGGATGTACGCCTGGTTCGGCAGTGATCGTGATGGCGGGGCTGGTGGGTTAGTGGCAGGTCCGCAGAGCATCAGCAAACGCTGTCTTTTTCCTTGAGCGCATCAGCTGCATCCTGCAGCGACTTAATCACCCGCTCACGATCGTAGTTGCGAACGCTACTCAGGTCCATATGCATGGAAAAGCCGTTTAGGTTCTGCTCGAAGTAGCTCTGTCCCTTACCCAGCTCACGCCTCAGGTCGATCACTTGATAGACTTTCACTGGATGGCTGAAGCCCTTCACGCTTATTTCGCCTTTATCGCGGCACATCACGGTGTCTTTGACCAGTGCGCAGGTCTCGTAGGAAATAAGGATCTCACCGGGGGAGGCTGCCGATTCGAGTCGGCTGGCTAGGTTTACGTGCGTGCCGAGTACGGTGTAATCCAAGTGGTGGTTGGTACCAAAGGTACCTACCGTGCAGTAGCCGGTATTAATGCCCATGCGAATTTGCAGTGGCTTCTTAATACCCTGATTAAACCACTGCTGTTGTAGTACTTTCATCCGTCGTCGCATGGCTATCGACATGGAAATACAGCGCAGGGCATCGCTCTTCAGGCCTTTACTGTCATGGTCGCCAAAGATGACCATAATGCCGTCGCCCATGAACTTATCGATGGTACCTCCGTATTGGCTAACAATTTTCGACATTTCTGTGAGATAGCTGTTCAGTAGCTCGGTTAAGGTTTCGGCTTCGAGCTCTTCCGATAATTGGCTGAAGTCTTTGATGTCAGAGAAAAAAATACTGAGGCGCTTGCGTTCGGTTTGTAGGGCTTGCTCTTGACCTCGATTGATCGCTGACCAGACAGGTGGTGATAGGTAGCGGGAGAGTTTGTAGGCGCGCATTTTGTGCTGCTTCTCAGCACTTTGTAGTTGAGTGTTTTGTTGGCGCAGCTCGCTCATTTGGCTATAGGTATAAACAGCCGATGCGCAAAAGTAGGTGGTGATGCCTATTAGGCTGGCTAAGCTGATTTCAAATTGCGCGGATAGTACCCAGTTGGGTTGGTGCACCACTATGCCGATGATGGCACCGACAGCGAGAGCGGTGTTGTCGCGAGCCCAGCGTTTGGCTCCGCCGTCCATCAGCGCATTAAATTGGATCATGGTGACAAAGAGGATGCTGGGGAGCAGGCTGAAATTGATCAGTGCGAGAACGATTCCGGCGAGGCTTGCGTCTCCATAGTGGAACCAGCGCGCAACTTTGGTCAGTTTGGGGGCGGGAATACGTTTGGAGGCCCAAAAAACACCGTAGGCATAGGTGAACAACAGGACCATCATACCCGCGCGCAGTGGGCTGATAGCGTTCCAGTTAATACCGGATGCTAATGTCCCTGCGGCGGCGAAACAAAACAGCGCACGAAAATAAAACTGAAAGTGTGCGTTTTGATCATTTGGTGTGGTTGGGGTTGTCATGGATAACCATCTTTGTGTGCCTGGCCAAATGAGTCCAAGCTTAGGGCCTACGCAGGGCGGGCTTTAGCTATTGTTTATTCTAGGTCGACACCCATTATGGGGGCGCTAAGCACCCCATAGTAAACAGTTGGAGGGGCTGGTGTCCAATGGCAAGGCGTGAGAGGGCTGGCGGGGCGGGGCTTGCTGATTAGCGTTGTGTGCGTAACTTTAGGTACTTTTCTTCTAAGCCTAAATATTTCTGTTGGAGCTGTTGGAACTTGTTTTTGAGCGCTTGGCTGTCTGCCGGGGATGTTGTCGACATGGCTTGTTGTGCGAGTTGGTCATTTTCTTGTTGCAGCTTATCGATCATGCGTTTCATTTTTAAGCATTCCATGGCGCTCTTCTCAACGTTGGCCTCTAAACTTTTAACACGAGAGGCGCCAGCTTCTGCTTTGCCTGCTTGCTGCTCAAGCTGCTGGATACGTTCATTGGCGCTTTGCAGTTCGTTATCCATCAGTTCAATGCAGGTCTCCGATTCTTTTACATAGCGTAGTTGAAGTTCCAGCTGTTTCTGTAGCTCGGAGATCAGTTCTATGCGCTCTTCGTTTGAGTTGGCGGAGTCTAGCCTACGTTGCAGTTCATTGATCAATTGGTGCTGATTGGCGGCAACGCTGCGCAGTTTGTCTAGTTCGGCGTTGCTTCTTGCTGGTGATGGTGATGGCTCAGAGACTAATTCTACTGTTCCCTTCTTGCTTGATGCCTGTTGGAAGTGCTGGTCGATGTCATCGTAAACCGCGCGATAACTGTTTAACAGGGCATCAAATTGAGGTTGGGCGCTCTCGTCTACGCTGAGCTGTTGCAGCTGTTGGAAATAGTCGTCAGCTTGTTGCTTGGTCTCCTCCCACTTGTCTTCCATTTCGAAAAATAACTGTTGAAATTTTTCTAGGTTTTCAATGCGTTGATAGCTGTCACTGAGGGCTTGTTGTAAGCCTTCCATTGCATCGCCGTCATCTTCGAGTGATTGGATGCCAGAGGGTTCCGCGCTGCCTTGGTTGAAGAACTCGAGAAAACCACCAAACTTACTTTGAATGATATTCCAGTTTGGGCTGAAGTCCTCTCCAGCCAGTGAGGCCTCTTTCTCGGCAATGAGCACCGCGTGCCTCAGTGCTGTTATTTTTCG
>Ga0209292_1003053_pt1 | contig 18691 bp, 20 predicted proteins | sample GOMGulsemesocosm_2_FD_184634 | JGI IMG/M metagenome (GOLD analysis project Ga0209292, IMG submission 184634) | Methane-oxidizing microbial communities from mesocosms in the Gulf of Mexico - GOM9C Gulf of Mexico (SPAdes) (version 2) | ecosystem: Environmental > Aquatic > Marine > Cold seeps... | reverse complement strand
TTCCCGAAGTCTTTTATCGGGAATCTAGTGGTATGACTGGATTCCTGCTAAGAGCATGCAGGAATGACGAGACATAGAAATCAAGCATCTTGAAGTGTAATGGGTATAGATCAAGAGATGTTGCGGCTAGAAGTCCCTCCCACTTGAAATCTCATGTTTTTTTTGTTTAGTTTGGTTTTAGCTATTACTTTTCTTCAGCCTGTGGCTTGTTGGTAGTCATGTAATAAATAATAACTGTAATAGTCGTTTACCCTAAACCTTTAATTGGGGATCTATGGGCACAGATAGATTCCTAAGAGTTTGCAGGGGTGATGATAAATATATTGGGGTTGGGGTTATTTCATCTGGGTGGGTGGGGGTTTATGGCAGTAATTGCGGACTGAAGTCCGCTCTACAGTATTCTAGATGAGTCATAGTCAAGTTCTTTAAAAAGGGGGCTATCGACATAGGTGTTTTTTAGAATATTAACAAAGAGCTAATACCCTTAAACTGAAAATTTATAGTAACGATGCTTGCTCTTAAGCTCTCTCCCCGCCTGGGGCGAGGGCTTAAAGGCGCAAGCTCATATTTTCGGTTACAAAGACTGGTGTAGATAAGCTATGCTGAGGATGGGTAAAGCGAACGCCTTGACGGTCTTATTAGCCTGTATTTTGATATTTTCCTATAGAAGGATCAGGGCTTCGGCCCAAAATTACAGCCTTGATTTAGAGGTGCTACTATTTAGTGGCTGTTAACCAATATTATTGCTGTGGGTATTACTGTATTTGCTTGGGTGATCGCCGATTGGGGAGCGTAGTGAGTCAGGTGGTGCCAGTGAGGGATTTAGTGCGGTTTAATGGCTGTGATGTGATTTAGGAATAAAGCATTGAGGGTATTGGGAGGGAGAAACTCAAGCATTTCCTTATGCTTGAGTTAGTTGTTGAAAGCAGAATTAATGCTTAATATTTTTCCAGTATTCTTTTTTCAACAGATAGGCGATCACGCAAAACATTAGCAAGTAGAATAAGACGTATTTCCCTAAACGTTGTCTTTCCAGTTGCACGGGTTCACCAACATAAACTAAAAAGTTAACCAGTTCAGTTACAAATTGGTCAAACTGTTGACGGCTCATGGTGCCTTCAGTCTCTGTTTTTAAGTATGAGATAACATCTTCACCGTGCGACTTTTCCATTACTGCTGATTGCTCACCCTGTAATTTCCATAGCATGTTAGGCATACCAACGTCTTTAAATACGGTGTTATTCGAACCAAAAGGTTTGCTTTTATCAGTATAAAAACCTTTTAAGTAAGTGTATAGCCAGTCGGGGCCTCGTACTCTGGAGATTAGAGATAAATCAGGAGGGTTGGTGCCGAACCATTTTTTTGAATCCCGCTCGTTCATGGCAGTCAGCATGGGGTCGTATATATTAGCGCCTTCAGGAGCAATTTCGGCTAATACAATCTCTTCATCAATCTCTAGATCCATGGCAATACGTTTGTATCGCATGTATTTTGCAGAGTGACAGCCTAGACAGTATGTTACATAGTGCTTGGCTCCTTTTTGTATTGATGCAAAATCTTCTAGGTCGACGTTGACTGATTGTAATTTAACGCCGCTTGAAGCAAATGAGCTAAGGGGCAATAAAAGTAATAATGTATATAATATTTTTTTCATAATCACTCAAAGCTCTCTTTTAGTTTTTTTAGTAAGCGAGATGCGACGTGTTTAATGCCTGTTTTATTGGGTGTTACTGGAAATGCGGTGGCACCCCAGCTTGTTTTCATAGGCTCATGAATAGTCATTTCTTCCAGTGCATCAACGATTGCTGCATATTGTTCTTCAGCATCTGCTTCGTGAGTCACTCGTCTTGGAACTGGTTTAGTTTTTTCCCAGCGCGTATAAATTGGCATTAATAAAAAGAATGCAAAATAAATCACTGTAAATACACGAGCCACCATTGTCAGTGTAGGTGTTGCAGGTTGAGTGCCTAACCAGCCTAAAGCAAGGAAGCTGATAACAAATAATGCAAGTGCTTTTTTAAATATACCGCCACGGTAACGAATAGATTTAACTTCACATCTATCTAGCCAAGGGAGTAAGAAAAATACAACAATTGAGCCGCCCATTGCTATAACACCGGCAAATTTATCGGGTACCGCTCTTAAAATGGCGTAGAACGGAGTGAAATACCATGAAGGTTCAATATGTTCAGGTGTTTTTAATGGATCGGCCGGAATAAAGTTTGCATTCTCAAGGAAATATCCGCCCATTTCTGGCATATAGAAAATAACAGTGGCAAAAAACAATAAAAATACACCAACACCAACAATATCTTTAACTGTGTAGTATGGGTGGAATGGAATGCCATCGACGGGTTTGCCCCAAGGGTCTTTAGATTCTTTAATTTCAATGCCATCGGGATTGTTAGATCCAACTTCGTGTAGTGCAACGATATGTAAGAAAACTAAAATAATCAAAGCTAAAGGTACGGCAATAACGTGGAATGCAAAGAAACGGTTAAGTGTTGCATCCGAAATTACATAGTCACCACGAATCCATAAGGATAGTTCATCGCCTATCACTGGGATGGCGCTAAATAGGGAGATAATAACTTGGGCGCCCCAATAAGACATTTGTCCCCAAGGTAGCAAATAGCCCATAAAAGCTTCGGCCATTAAACAGACAAAAAGTAACATACCAAAGATCCAGATAAGTTCTCTAGGTTTCTTGTATGAGCCGTACATCATGCCTCTAAACATGTGCAGGTAAATAATAATAAAGAAGGCTGATGCACCTGTTGAATGCATGTAGCGAACTAACCAGCCCCAGTTGACATCACGCATAATGTACTCAACTGAGTCAAAAGCCAGTTTTGCATCTGGCTTGTAGTTCATCGTTAACAAAATACCTGTTAAAAATTGATTGACTAGCATTAATAAAGCAAGCGAGCCAAAAAAATACCAGAAGTTAAAGTTCTTTGGAGCATAGTATTCAGCCATATGCTCATTCCACAATTTTGACATTGGGAATCGTTCAAGTACCCAGTCTGTGCACTCATTCATTTTGTTTTTCATGCATTTTCCTCCGCGTTTTCTTCACCGATAATAATAAGCGTGTCTGTAATGTAGCGATAAGGGGGGATTTCTAGGTTGGTTGGTGCGGGGACAGATCTATATACACGTCCAGCCAGATCAAATCCAGAGCCATGGCATGGGCAGAAAAAGCCACCATTCCAATCGGCTCCAAGATCATTAGGTGCAATTTCGGGTCTAAAGGTAGGGGAGCAGCCTAGGTGAGTACAAAGGCCAACTGCAATAAATATTTCTGGCTTAATTGAGCGCAGAGGGTCGGTAATATAATCAGGCTGTTTAGATTCGTGAGAATTTGGGTCGGCTAATTTAGCAGTGTCTTTTTCTAGTATCGCAAGTACCTCAGGTGTTCTTGAGAGTACCCAAACTGGTTTTCCTCGCCAGGCGACACGAATTAATTGCCCAGGTTCTATTTTGCTAATGTTGACTTCAACAGGTGCGCCTGCTGCCATTGCTTTAGCACTGGGTTGCATTTGTGAGAGAAAAGGAACTGCCAAATATCCAGTACCCACTGCACCGACTACTGTGAGAGCTGTAGTCAGAAATTGGCGTCTGGAATTGTCGACGTCTTCATGATTCATATGTAACGCTCCTGTCTAGATAGGGATGTAACTTTAGAGTCTTTGCGGAATGACGAGGATGAATGGCTGGCTTCTTGTTTATATATTTTCGCTGTAACACAGTGTGTTACAGCGAAAATATATGAATTCAGTGTATCAACTTGGTTATTTCGTTTTGCTCTTTAAAAAGCCAACTTGAGAATAGAGGTCTATTTTCGAGTTGGCTTTCAGGTACATCAAATTATTATAATTATATGACCAATATACCACTTCAGCTTACCTTTGTTGAAGTGCTTATTGATGTTTTGTCTGTGTTTTACTTAAAAATATTTGGATCAACCCTTTTTACAAGCACGAATTAAGCCAGTTTATATGTGTTTGAAATATAATGATTGCAGTAATGTATTTATCGAGATGCACTTTCTTAGTGCATCTCAATGCGCTTAAATAGTGCTTTTACTACTGTGATGAGCTTGTTGAGTTAATGATTTCTTTCATTGATTCAAGAAAAATTTCATTTTCTTCTGGTTTTCCAATAGTGACACGAAGGCAATCGCTTAAAATCCCGCCTTGTGCAGATAAGTTTTTAATTAAAATGCCGTATTTTTTTAAGCGCTCAAAAATAAAGGGGGCTTGATTTCTTTTTGTTTTAAATAGAATAAAATTTGCCGCACTTGGATAAGCTGTAAGGGTTGGCAGTTGATTAAGCTGATTCAAAACGAATGATCTATCACGACAAATTTGTTGTGTTTGCTGGTCAAATAAATCCTGGTTTTTTAATGCGAAATTAGCAGTTGCCTGAGTCAGGCAATTAATATTGTAGGGTAATCGAATTTTATTCAGTTGCTCGATAATGGCTTTGTTTCCCGCAATAAAACCTAAGCGCAAGCCCGCAAGCCCCAATTTGGATACTGTACGCATGACCAATAGATTTTCGTGTTCAGGTAGTTTATTGATGAAACTTGCATCAGCAAAAGGTGCGTAGGCTTCGTCAACAATCACCATCCCTGGTGCAATTTTTAGAATTTCTTTAATATCCTGCTCATTGAATAAATTGCTGGTGGGATTATTAGGGTAAGCTAAAAAAATAACTAATGGCTGGGTTTCTTTTATAGCTTTTATCATTAATGCTAAATCCAGCTCAAAGCTATCTGCTAGCAATGGAATGGCCTGATAATTTAACCCAAGACTTAATGCAACCTGTTTGTACATTACAAAGCCAGGGGAGGGGGCTAAAACAGTTGCGTCTGCAGGTAGCGCCATTAATAGGAGTTGGATGATTTCATCTGAACCATTGCCTAATAAAATCTCGCTTTGTGACGGGATTTTGTTCGTGTGTTTGATTGTTTCAGCGAGTTGTCTGGCTTCAGGGTCTGGGTAACGATTGATGGGGCAATCCTTAATTTCCTTAAGCCATTGCTGTTTTATTTCTTCTGGCCATGTATAGGGGTTTTCCATGGCATCTAATTTAATCAGGTTTTTTGCTTCAGCTACTTTGTAAGCAGATAGGCTTAAAACTTCTTTGCGAAATACTGTGTTAATTAGATTTTGAGTCATTTGGGTGGTGGCGTAAGGGTATAGCCAGATTAGGCTATTTGCCTACCCGGTCTACCATTGAAATTATTTTGTATGGCTATAAATAAACCACAGCTTGAGTTGAAATTAGGCTTATAAATTACCTAAATAATTTACAGTGAAAGAATTGGCTTTTAGTCCCCCTCTTTGGAAAAGATGGGCTGGGGGAGGTTTTATTACAAAAATAATTCACTTAATATCAATGAGTTATTTTTTATGAATCCCCCTCAATCCCCCTTTTCCAAAGGGGGAGGTGAAAAGCAGAATACTTTCACAGCCTTTAAAGCCTCATTTCGACAAGGCAAGCTGTGGTTGCTTATAACTCTATTTTTTTATTCTAAATTCAGCCGAACGAGCGTGAGCTGTCAGGCTTTCTCCTCTTGCTAGGACAGAGGCTATTTTTCCTAAGGTATCCGCACCTGATTCTGAGCAATTGATTATACTTGAGCGTTTTTGAAAGTCATAAACGCCTAAGGGGGAAGAGTAGCGAGCTGTACTTGAGGTTGGCAGAACATGATTGGGGCCTGCACAATAATCACCCAAAGCTTCCGCTGTATATCTACCCATGAAAATTGCACCCGCATTACGAATCTGTTGGTTTAATGTTTCAGGGTCTTCCACCGAGAGTTCTAGATGTTCTGGAGCAATGATATTGGCCACTTCAGCGGCTTGAGGGAGTGTCTCTACTTGTATAAAGGCGCCTCTAGAACTAAGCGATGTTGCAATAATATCTTTTCGTTCCATTTCTGGAAGTAATTTGTTAATGCTTTGTTCTACCTGGTTGAGGTAATCTGCATCATCAGAAATTAAAATAGCCTGGGCATTTTCATCATGTTCAGCTTGAGAGAAAAGATCCATAGCAATCCAGTCAGGGTTGGTTTTTCCATCACAAATAATGAGTATTTCTGAAGGGCCGGCGATCATATCTATACCAACTTGGCCAAAGACAAGTTTTTTAGCGGTAGCCACATAGATATTACCTGGGCCGACAATTTTGTCTACTGCGGGGATGGTCTTTGTTCCATAGGCTAATGCCGCAACGGCTTGAGCGCCACCAATAGTAAAAATCCTATCGACACCTGCTAAGTAAGCTGCGGCTAAAACAAGTTGGTTGGTTTCGCCTTTGGGGGTGGGGACAACCATAATGAGTTCACCCACTCCGGCGACTTTTGCTGGAATGGCATTCATTAGTACAGACGACGGATAGGCGGCTTTACCACCAGGAACGTAGAGACCTGCTTTATCTAAAGCAGTAATTTTTTGCCCTAAAATAGTGCCGTCATCTTCAATGTATTGCCAGGACTGCATTTTTTGTTCTTCCGCGTAAGCTCTTACACGGTTGGCCGCTGTTTGTAATGCGTGGGCTTTTTCTGCTGACAGTGAATCCCAGGCTTGCTTTAAAGAAGTTGCAGAGAGTTCGAAATCTGTCGCTTTTTTAAATTGTGTCTGGTCAAATTGATTACTGTAATCCAATACTGCTTTGTCACCATTTTTTCTAACATTGCTAATGATATCCAAAACACGCTGATGCACTTCTAGGTCATCTGATTCATCCCAGGCGAGTAAGCTACTGAGTTGTGTATCAAAGTCTGATGATGTGTTGTCAAGTCTAGTGATTTTTAAAGCAGTCATAATAGTTTATTGGCGTTTTGCTAAAGTTTTCTCAAATTGGTCTAGTAGTGATTGAATCACTTGATGTTTCATTTTCATGGATGCTTTATTGACCACTAGGCGAGAGCTAATATCCATAATATGTTCACGTGGCTCTAGTCCATTTGCTTTTAGCGTATTGCCCGTATCAACGACATCAACAATACATTCGGCTAGTCCGACTAAAGGGGCTAATTCCATCGCACCATAAAGTTTGATGATTTCCGCTTGTACTCCAATGTCAGCAAAATAGCGCTGAGCTGTTTTGACGTATTTTGTTGCAACTCTGATGCGGCCTTCTATTTTTGGGGCGTTAACAGGCGCTGCTGTCATGAGTTTACATTTGGCAATACCTAGGTCTAAAGGTTCATATAAACTTTCAGCACCGTGCTCCAATAATACATCTTTCCCAGCAATGCCCATATCTGCTGCTCCGTATTCAACAAAGGTTGGAACATCAGTCGCTCTTATAATGACCAGTTGAACATCATCTTTGCTGGTGCGAAGAATAAGTTTTCGACTGGTTTTTGGATCGTCAATGGGGACGATACCTGCTTCTGCTAATAAAGGAAGTGCGTCGTCATAAATACGACCTTTTGATACAGCAATTGTTAACATGATTAGGATTACCTTGGGATTCTTCTGATGGTTGCGCCGAGTTGAGATAGTTTCTCTTCAATGTGATCGTAACCGCGGTCAATATGATAAATACGATCAACCAGTGTTTCGCCTTCTGCAACTAAGCCTGCAAGTACCAAGCTGGCTGATGCGCGAAGATCTGTGGCCATAACGGGAGCGCCTGTGATTTTTTCAGTGCCTGTACAGATTGCTGTATTAGATTCAAGTTGAATGTTGCCACCCATACGTTGCATTTCTTGAACATGCATAAAACGATTTTCAAACACGGTTTCTGTAATGATGCCGACACCCTCTGCAACAATATTCATTGCGGTGAACTGTGCTTGCATATCAGTTGGAAATGCAGGGTAGGGTGCTGTGCGAATGTTAACTGCTTTAGGGCGTTTGCCGTGCATATCAAGTTCAATCCAGTCATCACCTGTCGTAATTTCAGCGCCAGCCTGTTTTAATTTATCAAGTACGGCATCTAGCGTCTCTGGACGGCTATCTTTTACTTTAATCTTGCCGCGAGTGATAGCGGCAGCAACAAGGTAGGTTCCTGTTTCTATACGGTCAGGAATAATGTCGTAGTGAACATCCTTTTTATCAAGTTTATCAACCCCTTCAATCACTAGTATGTCAGTATCTATACCTGTGATTTTGGCGCCCATTTTATTTAAAAAGTGAGCTAAATCTGATACTTCAGGTTCTTTGGCAGCATTTTCAATAATGGTTGTGCCTTCAGCCAGGACCGCAGCCATCAATAAATTTTCGGTTCCTGTTACAGTGACTTTATCTAAGACTAATCTACAGCCTTTTAATCGAGAGACTTTGGCATGGATATAGCCTGCTTCAACTTGAATATCAGCGCCCATTTTTATTAAAGAGTCAATATGGATATCGACTGGGCGACTACCAATGGCACAGCCGCCAGGTAAAGAAACATGAGCCTCGCCATAGCGCGCAAGTAATGGGCCAAGGACTAAGATAGAGGCACGCATGGTTTTCACCAGTTCGTAGGGTGCTTCGTAACTTGTAATGGTACTTGAGTTTACTTCGATGTTCATTTTTTCATCGATAGTTAATTGAACGCCCATTTGTCCGAGTAGCTGCATGGTTGTCGTAATATCATGCAGGTGGGGTATATTTCCTATGGATACTGGTTTTTCGCTAAGAAGAGCCGCTGCCAAGATAGGAAGGGCAGCATTTTTTGCTCCAGAGATTCTTAGTTCTCCAGAGAGTTGAGTGCCACCAGTAATAATCAGTTTATCCATAGGAATTTTAGTTTAACCTTAAGTTGGGTTTATTGGGTTAAGAATCTTTTCGAAGGTCGATCTATTCGTCAGTAAGAGTCTTAATCAATATCAGTCAAGTATTCGTTTAAATCCAAGCCGCTTAATGCAGCGAGTGTTAATAACTGGTGAGGCATATTTTTGAACACCAGTTTTGTATTATATAGCTTACTCTGTTTTATCCATTCAAGTAGAAGAGCGAGTCCAGCACTATCAACAGTGATGACTTTCTTTAAATCTATTTGTATTTCATTTGCTTGTTTTAAGAAGTCAAATGAGGGCATGGTTTTTTTATTGATGGATAAAAACGTTAAATCACCCTCAATGATGTAATGATTATCCAGCTGCTTGCTGAGAGTGAATGTAGACATTACTCTTCTGCTGCTTTGTCAAATAGAAACTGACCAATCACTTCTTCTAGTACGATGGCTGATTGAGTGATGTCAATCATACCACCTTGTTGCATAAAATCTTCAGAACCGCCAGGCTCAAGGCTGATATATTGCTCGCCTAATAATCCCGCAGTAAAAATGCTGGCAGAAGTATCATCAGGTAAGTTGTATTGAGCCTCTATTAACATTTCTACGACAGATTCATAGCTGTCTTTATTAATGGAGATATTTGATACTCTACCAATTCGCACACCCGCAACAGAAACAGGTGATTTGACCTTAAGGCCGCCAGAATTTTCAAAATTGGCGGTAATGGTGTAGGTCTTATTGTTAGAAAAGGCACTGAGGTTACTAATTTGCATCGCCATAAAAAATAAGGCGGCAATGCCACAGGCAACAAAGAGTCCAACGAGTGTGTCCTGGGTTTTGGTGTTCTGCATGTTAAATATCTCCAAACATGAGTGCGGTCAAGATAAAATCAAGACCTAGGATGGTAAAAGCGGAGTTAACAACGGTACGTGTTGTTGCACGACTTACGCCTTCGGATGTGGGTATAGTGTCATACCCTTCAAATAGTGAAATCCAGGAGATGGCAAAGCCAAAAACAATGCTTTTGATAATGCCATTAATTATATCATCTTGAAAATCTAAGCCGGCTTGCATTTGCGCCCAGTAAGAACCGTCATCGACCCCTAATACGCCAACGCCAATCATATGACCCCCTAAAACGCCGATTGAGCTAAATAAGGCGCTGAGTAACGGCATGGAAATAAATCCAGCGAGAAATCGTGGGGCTATGATGCGTTTAATCGGGTCGATCGCCATCATCTCCATACCTGATAGCTGCTCGGTCGCTTTCATTAAGCCTATTTCAGCAGTCAAAGCAGAGCCTGCGCGGCCAGCAAATAATAAGGCGGATACTACGGGTCCAAGCTCTCGCACTAATGATGCGGCCACCATAATGCCCAGTGTTTCTTCTGCACCAAAGTCAGATAAAATGTAAAAACCTTGCAATCCCAAGACCATGCCAACAAATAACCCTGAAATGGTGATGATTAAAAAAGATAATACACCCACTGAATAAAGTTGCTTAATCAGGAGTTTGGGGCGTAAAAAAACAGATAGGCATGCGCTTAATATCTGGATTAAGAAAAAAGATCCCCTGCCCAGTTTTGCAAAACTGGATAGTGTTGTATGTCCTAAGCGTTGAAGAAAATGAGTCATATTTGTGTTTTAAGGTTATATCTCAAATAGGTCTTTATGATAATCAGTCGCAGGGTAATGGAAATGAACCGGGCCATCCGAGTTTCCTTTTATAAACTGTTGAACCCATTCTGAATCTGAGTTTGATATTTGTTCGGGTGTACCTTGTCCTGCAACTTTTCCGTCAGATAGCACATAAATATAATCGGCAATAGTTAGTGTTTCTTCAACATCGTGGGAAACAATAATACTCGTAAGGCCTAAGGCATTATTAAGTTCTTTAATCAGCTTGACCAGGATACCTAACGAAATAGGGTCTTGCCCTGTAAAAGGTTCGTCGTACATAATCATCATGGGGTCTAGCGCTATTGCTCTAGCCAGTGCGACTCGTCTTGCCATGCCGCCTGATAATTCATTGGGCATTAGGTCTCTTGCGCCCCGCAAGCCAACAGCTTGTAGTTTAAGTAACACCAATGAACGTATCATTGAATTGCTAAGCGCGGTGTGTTCTTTTAGTGGTAACGCGACATTATCAAAAACCGTTAAATCGGTTAATAAGGCCCCACTTTGAAATAACATGCCCATCCGTTTTCTAAGCGTGTATAAATCAGCTCGCTTTAATTGATGTACATTATGATTGTCAACGGTAACAGAGCCTTGATCAGGATACAGTTGCCCGCCAATGAGTTTTAATAATGTGGTTTTTCCTGTTCCACTAGGCCCCATAATGGCAGTGATTTTCCCACGCGGGATATTTAACGAGATACCATTAAATATTTTTCTGTCCCCTCGGGAAAAACTAAGGTTTTGTATTGAGACTATTTCTGTATCTGAATTTACGCCGTTTTCCATCGCGTCTATAATTTTTTTGTAAGTCAACAGAGTATTTTCCCTGAGTTGTATGTGTTAAGTCAAACTATTCGCTATAAATAACTATTAATAGGTGTTTTCGGGAAGTTAAATAAAAGGCCTTTGGTGCAAATGTTGTAAAATGGCATAATAGGTAGATTACACACATCATAAAAAATAATATATGTTACTTAATTTTGTTGCTTTAGTTGTCGGATTGGTTGTTTTAGTTGTTGCGGCAGATAAATTTATTGTTGGTACGGTAGCCATTGCAAAAAAGTTTGGTATTTCCCCTTTATTGATAGGGCTTACTATCGTTGGTTTAGGAACTTCAGCGCCAGAAATTTTAGTGTCTGCTATTGCATCATGGCAAGGGAATTCTGGATTGGCTGTAGGTAATGCATTAGGCTCTAATATTGCGAATGTAGGGTTGATTTTAGGGTTTACTGCATTAATATCCCCTCTTGCATTTAACTCAGGGTTATTAAAGCGAGAATTACCTATTTTGATGGGCGTGAGTGTGATCTGTTATTTGATGGTTTTTGATGGTTTAGGAATGGTTGATGGTATTTTAATGCTATTGATGTTGCTTTCATTTTTAGTCTGGCTTATCAAATCAGCGAAGAAAGATGCTGGGAAAAATGAATTAAAGGATCCTTTAGAGCAAGAAATTGTTGCAGAAATGCCTGAAGATGTCTCAGAACAAAAAGCATGGATACTCTTTGTGCTTGGATTGGTCGGTTTATTGGCTAGTTCTCGGTTGTTGGTCTGGGCAGCTGTTAATATTGCAGAGTCTTTTGGGGTGAGTGATTTGGTGATTGGCTTGACTATTGTCGCCTTGGGCACCAGTTTACCTGAATTGGCTGCATCTATTACCAGTGTGTTGAAGAAAGAGGATGATTTGGCAGTAGGGAATATTATTGGTTCTAATATGTATAATTTATTGGCTGTCTATTCTTTGCCTGGGCTGATTGCTCCTGGTCCGGTTGCTGAGAGTGTTATCACTCGTGACTTTCCCGTGTTACTTGCGTTGACAGGGGTTTTATTTATTTTAGGTTATGGAATCACTAAATCTGGGCGTATTAATCGATGGGAAGGTGGAGGGTTGTTGCTTGCCTATTGCGGTTATCAGTGGGTTATTTATCAGAGTGCGATTGTTTAATCATGAAATCAATACATGACCAAAATTTAAAGGATTTAGCTTTAGCCGTTATTAAAACTGAAGCGGAAGCTGTTTCAGATTTAGCCAGTAGAATTGATGATGAATTTGTACGGGCTTGCCATTTAATGCTTAATTGTAAGGGGCGAGTGGTTGTCACTGGGATGGGCAAGTCAGGGCATATTGCGGGGAAAATTGCAGCAACACTTGCCAGCACGGGTACCCCTGCATTTTATGTGCATCCAGGGGAGGCCAGTCATGGTGATTTAGGGATGATTACCCAGCAGGATGTGGTATTGGCTTTATCTAATTCAGGTGAAACAGGGGAAGTGCTTACTATTTTGCCGATTATTAAGCGGATAGATGTGCCCTTTATTGCGATGACGGGAAGCCCTGAATCTTCATTGGCTACGTTTGCTACCGTACATTTGAATGTTGCAGTAAAGCAGGAGGCCTGTCCTTTAGGTTTGGCACCCACTTCAAGTACTACGGCTGCATTGGTGATGGGGGATGCTTTGGCTGTTTCACTGTTGGAGGCGAAAGGCTTTACTCGCGATGATTTTGCTTTATCTCATCCTGGGGGGAGTTTAGGCAAACGCTTATTGTTATTGGTGAGTGATATTATGCATTCAGGCAAGGAAGTACCATCCATTACCGAAAATGCGCTGGTGACTGGGGCTTTACTTGAAATGACAGAAAAAAAATTAGGGATGACTGCGGTTGTTGATAAGGAAAAGCAAGTGGTTGGCGTGTTTACTGATGGGGATTTAAGACGGATGCTGGAGAAGGATCTTGATATACATAACACAACGGTTTCAGAGGTCATGACACCTTCTTGTAAAGTAATTAAAACAGATATTTTGGCAGCAGAAGCAATGAAAATTATGCAGCAAAAGAAGATAAATGCATTGTTGGTTGTTGATCAGGAAAATGAGTTGGTTGGTGCATTAAATATGCATGACTTAGTGCGCGCTGGAATTGTATAACAAAAGGCAAAAGATAGAAAATGGATGAGCTAACAGAAAAAGCTAAGCAATTGAAATTATTGATCCTTGATGTTGATGGTGTATTAACGGATGGACGTTTGTTTTTTGATAACAATGGTGGTGAATATAAAAGTTTTCATGCGCGTGATGGGCATGGGATTAAACTTTTGCGACAAACAGGTGTTGAGGTAGCCGTGATCTCTGGGCGAAAGTCTCAATCGGTAGCACTACGGATGAAAGCCCTGGGTATCCAATATGTTTATCAAGGACATGAAAATAAAATTGCGGCTTTTAATGAAATAATAGAATCAATGGGAATTAAACCTGAGCAAGCGGCTCATATGGGTGATGACTTGCTAGATTTACCTCTTATGGTGCGAGCGGGGCTCTCTATTGCAGTCCATGATGCCAACGATTCAGTAAAAGAATATGCTGACTGGTGTACCAAAACATCGGGTGGATTAGGGGCGGTAAGGGAAGTTTGTGATTTTATTATGCAAGCTCAGGGGACTTTTGACGCGGTATTGAAGAGCTATATGAAATGAGCTCTAGTCAAAATAGAGTTTATTTTGTTTTATTTTTATTGGTTATAAGCTCTTGGTTTTTAGCTGACCTTTTTGAGCCGAAAAAAATTGTCAGTGCTCCCGTTGTTGATCATAGCCCAGACTATTTTAGTCATGGCTATTATAAAAAAGAAATGGATAAAGCGGGATTGCTAAAAAATGAATTAATAGCTGATAAGATGGTTCATTATAGTGATGATGAGACCACGCATTTGGAAAATCCTGTTATGACGCTATACAATCCCGATGCTCCCCCTTGGGTCATTAAATCAGAAACAGCGATATTAGAGGCTGATGGGGATCATTTACAATTAGTGGGTAAAGTTAATATCACTAGGGAAGGGACTAAAGATATTAGAGCATTTGTATTGAATTCCTTAGATATGAAGGTAAAGTTGTCTACCAGTTATGCGGAAACAAAGAAATGGGCAGAAATTATTGATGCTCAAAATAGAACGCAGGGAATAGGCTTGAAAATAACCTTTACGGAACCCGTGCGAATAAATTTTTTGTCAAAAGTTAAAGGCCGATATGAATTTAATTAAGGTTTGTTTTTTTATTGTTTTAGTCAGTGTTAGTCCGTGGGTTGTGGCGCTCCAAAGTGATTCTGAGCAACCCGTATATATTGATTCTAATACGGCATCGTATAACAATACAACGGGAACCAGTGTTTACACGGGAAATGTAGAAACAACTCAAGGAAGCCTGCATATCAAGTCGGACAAATTAGTTGTTTATATGAAGGCGGGTGAAGTACATAAAATGGTTTTTACTGGAAAGCCTGCTAAATTTAGACAGCTACCTGGTGAAGGTAAAGAGGAAATTCATGGGGAAGGTTTAACGGGGGAATACTACCCAAACAAAAATAAACTCATATTAATTGAAGAGGCTGTTGTCTCGCAAGGTACCAGTCGATCGGCAAGTCGTTTGATTATTTATGATAGTAAGAATTCATTGATTCAAGCGGGTGAGAAATCTTCAGACTCAAAGCGAGTGCATTCTGTTTTTAAAGCAAAAGCGCAGAAAAAGGAAGCTGAATGACAAGGCTGGCGGCAAAACATTTACTTAAAAGTTATAACAATCGCTGTGTTGTTAATGGTGTTTCGTTGCATGTTGATACGGGGGAAGTCGTTGGTTTACTTGGGCCAAATGGTGCAGGTAAAACAACCAGTTTTTATATGCTTGTGGGACTGGTCAATGCGGATGATGGTGAAATCCATTATGATGAAATGGATGTCACTCATTTTCCTATGCATAGTCGTGCAAGGCTTGGTATTGGTTATTTGGCTCAAGAGCCTTCAGTTTTTCGAAAGTTGAGTGTTGTCGATAATTTACGGGCAGTGATTCAGATTCGATCTGATTTAACCAAAGGCCAGGCAGAATTATTAATTGAAGATTTGTTGGAAGAGTTTAGTATTACCCATTTGAGAGATCAAATTGCCTTGGGTTTGTCGGGGGGAGAAAGGCGACGAGTTGAAATAGCCCGAGCACTGGCAACTGACCCGCAGTTTATTTTATTGGATGAACCTTTTGCAGGGGTGGACCCTATTTCGGTGATTGATTTACAAAAAATTATTGCTCATTTGAAACAAAGAGGGATCGGAGTGTTAATTACTGAGCATAAAGTGAGAGCGACACTGGAAATCTGTGACAGAGCATATATACTTAATGAAGGGAAAGTTATTGCTGAAGGAAGTACTGCTGAGATTGTTGCTAATGAAGAAGTTAGGAAAGTCTACTTAGGTGAGAACTTTAGCTTGTAAGTGGTTTTGAATTGATACTTTCAATATTTTTATGATAATAAAGCCGGATAGAATTATTTAATGAAGCAATCGTTACAGCTCCGTATTGGTCAAAGTTTGACAATGACGCCTCAGTTACAACAGGCGATTAAATTGTTACAATTATCAACCTTGGATTTGCAACAAGAAATTCAACAGGCTCTTGAGTCAAATATGATGCTGGAGGTTGAAGAGGAGATTGTGACGTCTCAAAATAAGACTGAGCAAAAAGAGGAGCGTCAGGAAGAGGTCACGAGTGAAGGTTCGCAAACAGAAATGCCCGACGAATTACCCGTTGATTCAACCTGGGATGATGTTTATGAAAATACTCAGCCTACGATGGCCGCTCAAGAATCTGTGGATTTTGAGGCTCAGCGTAGTAAGCCTGTCACATTGCATGGATATTTGTTAGATCAGTTAGATTTGCTACCAATTTCTGAACGAGATGGGGCTATCGCTACAGCGATTATTGATTCAGTTAATGAAAGCGGTTATCTCAGTGAATCAATTGATAATATTTTTCAAGGTTTACTTTCTCAATTGGAAGATTTAGAGTTAGATGAAGTGGAAGGTGTTTTACATCGCGTTCAAAACTTTGACCCTATTGGTATTGCTGCAATGGATTTGGCCGACTGCCTCATCATACAGTTAAAGCAGTTATCTGAATCAGTGCCTTTTAGAAATGAAGCTTTGGAACTGGTTAGGCGGCATCTTGATTTGTTAGCGACACATGATCAGGCAAAGTTAATGCGGAAACTTAGTTTATCTGAGTTTCAGTTGGCAGAGGTGGTTGCATTAATTCGAACTTTAGATCCAAAGCCAGGAACAAAAATACAAACGACAAATTCTGAATATATTGTACCTGATGTTTTTGTTTCTAAGAGGAAGGGGCAATGGGTTGTGGGGTTGAACCCTGACATTTCACCTAAATTACGGGTTAACTCTGTTTATTCAGGCATGATAAAGAGAGCGGATAATAGTAAAGAAAATGTTAGTATGAAGGAGCATTTACAAGAAGCGCGCTGGTTTATTAAGAGTTTACATAGTCGAAATGATACTTTATTGAGAGTGGCTCGAAGTATTGTAGAAAAACAGCAAGGCTTTCTTGAAAACGGGGCTATTGCCATGAAACCCATGGTACTAAGAGATATAGCAGAAGAATTAGAGTTACATGAATCGACAATATCGCGTGTAACGACTCAGAAGTATATGCATACACCGAATGGTATAGTAGAATTTAAATATTTTTTCTCTAGCCATGTCTCTACAGAGAGTGGTGGAGAGTGCTCGGCAACAGCAATTAGAGCATTTATAAAAGAAATGGTTGATAATGAAAATCTGGCGAAACCATTAAGTGATAGTAAAATGTCAGATATTTTAAAAGAGAAGGGAATTAATGTCGCTCGGCGAACCGTTGCCAAATATAGAGAAGCGATGTCTATTCCCTCATCAAGTCAAAGAAAACGTCTTTTATGACGTGATAGAAAGTTTTTTAATAAGGAGTTATTCCATGCAAGTAAGTGTAACGGGTCACCATTTAGATGTTACAGATTCATTAAGAACCCATGTAGAAGAAAAAATAAGCAAGCTTAAACGCCATTTTGATAACGTAACCGATGTTCATGTTATTTTAACGGTTGAAAAGCTTGAGAAAAAAGCAGAAGCAACAGTGCAAGTTAGTGGTGCAAAACTGTTTGCAGATGATGTTCAAAGTGATATGTATCAAGCAATTGATGCGATGGTCGGTAAATTAGACCGTCAAATAATAAAGCATAAAGAAAAGATAGGAAGCCATAGGTAGTTGTTTATTTAAAGGTAAAAGGTCGAGTTACCTTTTACCTTTACTTAACAAAACTGATGAAGCTTATCATTGTTAGCGGCCTTTCGGGGTCAGGAAAAAGTATTGTTTTGGATACCTTGGAAGATAGTGGGTATTATTGCATTGATAATTTACCTATCCCCTTGCTTCCTGGGTTTGTTAGTCAGGTCATGCAAGCTGATGCCTTGGTTTATGAAAAAACAGCGATAGGTATTGATGCCAGGAATCAAAGGAAAAGCCTTTTATGCTTTTCTGAAATTCTAAGCACTATCCGCAAACAAGGGATTGAATGCGAAATTATTTTTTTACAGGCTGAAGAAAATATACTGTTAAAGCGATATAGCGAAACACGACGAAAACATCCTTTAAGTACTGCTGAAGTCGCTTTAAAAGAAGCATTGAGTATTGAAAAGGAAATGTTGGGGGCTGTGTTAAAGCATGCTGATGTTGTTTTGGATACGAGCAGAACGTATGTTCAGCAATTACGTGAATTAGTTAAAAGCCAGATCGATAAAGATAACGGCCAGAGCTTATCATTACAGTTTCAATCTTTTGGTTTTAAACATGGAATTCCTCTTGATGTGGATTTTATGTTTGATGTTCGTTGCCTTCCTAACCCTTACTGGGATGTTGATTTAAGAGGGTTTAATGGGAAGGATGAACCTATTATTGAATTTTTAAATAAGTCTGAGAGTGCTCAGGAGTTATTTCAAGATATTTGTTTGTTTCTTGATCGATGGGTGCCTCGGTTTGATTCTGATAATCGTAGTTATTTAACGGTTGGAATAGGCTGCACTGGAGGTCAGCACCGTTCTGTTTATTTAGTTGAAATGCTAGTTAAACATTTCAAAAAAAGAGATTTAAATGTAATTACTCGACATAGAGAATTGCATTAAGGAATGAGAACTTAGTAAAATTAAGAAGATTTAAAATCTCATTCCTAAGACGTAAGGGTATGACAAGCCGCTTGCCCAAAATATTAAAATCCCCCTATTTACTCTCATATTCTTACCTATGCCATCATCAACCCTAAACCAAGAAAATAATAGCAATTTATTAGCTCAAGCTATTGAGTTATTAGAAAGTGGGTCACAGATTGAAATTAGAAATTTTGTTCATGAATTGTACCCAGCAGAAACTGCAAATATACTTGAATCACTTGAGATAGAACAAAG
>Ga0209292_1003052_pt1 | contig 18692 bp, 12 predicted proteins | sample GOMGulsemesocosm_2_FD_184634 | JGI IMG/M metagenome (GOLD analysis project Ga0209292, IMG submission 184634) | Methane-oxidizing microbial communities from mesocosms in the Gulf of Mexico - GOM9C Gulf of Mexico (SPAdes) (version 2) | ecosystem: Environmental > Aquatic > Marine > Cold seeps... | reverse complement strand
GTATCAACGCTAACGACTGTACTCACCATAATGACACTTTGTTGCCAACCTGCTTGCTCATCAACAAACTGACCGAACAACGCCAAGAAGAATATTGCTAGCTTAGGATTAAGAAAAGCAATCATAAAACCGTGTAAAAAACTTTGCTTTAGCGTTACTGATGGCCCGCGTTCGTCCAATTTTGTCTCTGCTGGTTTAGAGGTCAGCGCTTTATAAGCCAGCACCAGTAACATGATTACACCAGCGTATTTAATCAAGCTAAAAAGCCAAGGTGTTTGCGCAATAACAATTGCCAAGCCGACAACTGTTAAAGTGGCATACAGCGCAATGCCTAACCCGTGCGCAAGGCTCGCCACCACCCCATTAGTGCGCCCACCAGAAATGGTATGTTTTAATACGACGGCTAGGCTTGGACCCGGTGTCATAGCGCCCATAATGCAAATTAAAGTTAACGAAGCCCATGCGGTGAATTCCATACCATTCTCCTTTAAATAAACAATTAAGTATAAGAAACTGTGATTATATTAAGAGAAAAGCATCATGATTAAAAATTGATATTTCTACTAGTCAGTATGAATTAATTTCATGCCTTGTTTGATGCTTCGTTGTAAGTGCTCTTTGAGCAATGGATAGCACAACTCTCTAAACCATTTATGTTCAGGATCCTGATGATGCTTGGCGTGCCACAGTAAATAATAGTGTTGCGGTTTAATATCAAGCGGCAACCGCCTTATTTGTAAATCGTAATTTTGTGCAAAATCAGCAGCGATGTGTAATGGCGTGGTTAACATGGTATTTGTTTTCAATAACAATTCGATAGCTGATTGAAAAAAAGGCACTGTGGCGAATATCTTTCTGTGTTGACCGACTTTTGATAAAGCTCGGTCGACCGGACTGTCCTTGTCACCACCGCCGCTTATTAAAATGTGTCTGGCATTAGTATAGTCGTCAAGAGACATATCATTACCGGTCTGAGCATGGGAGGTTTTAAAGACAACCACTAGCTGATCCTCTGCCATCATTTTTCCGTATAGATTTTCGGGTACGGTGTCAGTGATGGTCGAAATTAGATCCAATGGGTATTCTGCTAGCTGGGTTAATTTATCTTTGTTCCATAGCTCATATTCAATGCTAGCGTGTGGGGCTTCAAGCTCAAGATCATACACAATTGATGGAAAAATGGCTTGGGCAACATAATCGCTGGACCCAAATGTAAATTTTCGTTGGCACAGTTTTGGTTGCACAGAGCTAGGTAAATATAAATTGTCCAGTTGCTGGATCAAGGCCGGAAGTTGTAATTTTAGCGCTGCTCCCTTTTGTGTCAATACGAACTGATTTGCTTCTCTGATGAGAATTTTGTCATGAAATGCCTCGCGAATTTGATTCAACGTTTTACTCATCGCCGACTGTGTAACATTTAACTGTTTGGCCGACTCAGTAAGATTTCTAGTTTGCAATATTGAAACTAACGCTGGTAATAACTTGTAATTATTCAAGACAAAGTAGCCATACGAGAAGAACAGACAGCCATAGTAACTTAAAATAGTCGCTTAAAGAGTTAACAGCTAACAAAACTCGTGTTTAAATATTTATTGAGCATTGCATATCGCTAAGTGGGGAGCACGATGTTTTATTGGTTATGTTTATCGTGACAGGCTTTTATACCTTGCTGCTTACCAGTATTGTAGCCATTAGCATAATCGTCATTATTGAGGTCACCAGCAACAATAGTTGATCTGATATTGCATTGGGTATTATAGCCAACAGCATAGCCATCTTTAAAACCCGCGTCATACCGCTCTTGTGTGGTTGGGCTAAGCACCTTAAAAATTATAAATATTATTACAGCCAAAGCTACTATATGTTTCAAAGGGATTCTCCTTTTAAGGTTTACGTTAACAGCCCCGAATATGATGGGCGCTGAGCTGGCTACCCTCGCAAAAGTGATTAGGAATGCTTTTGGCTTAGTCAGAATTGGTCAACTAAAACTAAGGTCATCCTTATGTAGATTAGCAGCCCTTGGATTCTTAATCATAGTCGTTGGTATTGGTGGTTGCCAGACTGTTGATATAAATGCTTTTGTTGCTTAACATCTATGGTAAACTTCTGAAATAACAACCCGTTATTGAGTTGAAAAAATATGGTTGATGGGATAGGGGGTTGTGCTTTTTGTCTCAGAATGGCTTCGTTTTGCAAAAATTCATAGTTGTGACTTTGTAGCCTTTTTATTGAGGCGCAAGGTGATGGGTATTGTTTTGAGAAGTGAACGAAATAAATGAGAGCAATAAGAGCTGCCCAGGGATAGGTTTGATAGGTTGATCATATCCATATATGAACTCTATAAGGCAAGCTAAAGGTTAGCTTGCTGTTAGGGAATTTTGATTAAACGGAAATATAATAATGAAGAATACTCCCCGATTTTTTTTGGTCTTATTTACCCTGCTCACTATGGTAATTAGCGGTTGTGATCTCAGTTCATCTCACAGCAAAACCTCATCTCAGCGTGAAACTGCCCATATACAGACCGGCGTTTTTATTGATAATGAAGTTGCCGGTATTAGGTATAAAACCGAAACTCAATCAGGGATCACAGGCTCGGGAGGCGAGTATCAATATATTCAAGGTGAAACAATCACTTTTTCTCTTGGGACAGTGAGCTTGCCTGCCGTTTTGGCTCAACGTACATTGACTCCGCTTGGGCTTGTCGGCACGTCAGATACCAATAATGTGGCAGTGGTTAATATCGTACGATTATTGCTGTCCTTGGATGAGGATGGTGATTCATCTAACGGCATCCAGATTGGTGAAGACACTCATGAGTTCGCCAATGGTATAACCGTGGATTTTAATTCAGAGACATTTGATACGGATGTTACGGAGCTGGTGGCTAACAGTGGCTCGTCGAGCCAATTATTAATTGACGCCACAACAGCTAAAACTCACCTTGAAAAAACCATTGCAAGCATTGAAACAGCGCCTGACATCTTTACACCTCATTGGCTGAGCACAAAGACACTTTACTCCGTGCGTTACGATGCAACAGAGGACGTTTTAAACAGCGAGACAGGCAAAGTTGCGATTGTTAAACAGCTAAAATTTAATGCCGGAGCCACACAAGTTGCTGAGATAGGGCTTTTGAACAGTAACTCAAATGAAGTGGTTTCTGTTGCTGTAAATGCCAGCGGCCTGCTTTATCAAATAAATAATAAGAATCAAGGCCGAGCGGTCGTTTGTGAAAGTAACGAGCAATACGTCAAAACCCATGTTATCACCAATGGTCAGTTTGACAGTGTTGACTTACTATTTTTTGATGAAATACAGGCACTAGATTTTGCTAATGCATTAACGGAGAGTATCTCGCCTTGCGGTTTTGAGCTAAATATAGGGGAGGGCAATGAGTTCAATACTCCCCCTGTAGCAACTGCAGATGAAGCGACTGCAAATGAAGATGCAGCAATCAATATTTTTGTCTTGGACAATGATAGCGACTGGGACGAAAATACGCTTACTATCGACAGCGCAACAGCCAACAATGGTAATGTTTCGATTATTAACGGCAGAACACTTACTTATACCGCCAAGGTTAATTTTAATGGTGCGGATACTATCACCTATAACATTTCAGATGGCCAAGGTGGCACGGCCTCTTCTACTGTTGCGGTGACAATCATCCCTGTCAATGATAGCCCTGTAGCCGCTGCTGATAATATAAGCACCAACGAAGATACCTCGGTCAATATTAATGTGTTGGCCAATGACAGCGACGCTGATGGCGATAGTCTGATCGTAAGTGCCGCCAGCGCCGGCAAGGGTGCGGTCAGCATTGAATCGGATAACAGCCTAAATTACACGCCAAACAATAACTTTAATGGTATCGACACTATCAGTTATACGGTTAACGATACTGGCAATCCTGTGGCTTCCGCTTCCGGCACAGTGACGGTTAGTATTACTGCTAGCAATGATGATCCGGTCGCCGTCAAGGATAGCGCCTCGCTGGATGAAGACACGTCGGTGATCATCACAGTACTAAGCAATGACAGCGACGCCGAAGATGATACCCTCACGGTAGACAGTGCCAGTTCAACCAATGGCACTGCGGGCGTCAACATCAGCGATAACACCATCACCTTTATCCCCAATGCAGACTTTAATGGTCTGGAAACACTCGGTTATGTGATTAGCGACGGCAACGGAGGCACCGCCAACGGCACTATTGATGTTACCGTCAATGCAATCAACGACAATCCAGTCGCCGTGGCCGATATAGCTTCGGGAGGCGAAGATACTCGTATCACCTTTAATGTACTGAACAACGATACTGATGTCGACGGTGATACCCTCACTGTAACTAATGCAACAGCGTCCAGCGGTAATGTATCTATTCGTACTGACCAGCAGCTTGAACTACTACCCAGTGTCGATTTTAACGGTTCGGTCACCATCAACTACACCATTTCGGACGGCAGCGGTGGCACTGATTCAACCACTGCAACCGTGACGGTTACCGCCGTAAATGATGCCCCTAACGCTGTGGCCGATACCGCGTTGACCAGCGAGAATACTTTACTAAACATTACTGCACTTGATAATGACACGGATTCAGATGGCGATACATTAACAATCACAGCGGCGACAGCAGGCAACGGCAACGTCACCATCATCAGTGCCACTACCATCGACTATGCTCCAAGTTTCGGGTTTACCGGCTCGGACACCATCAGTTACGAGATCAGCGATGGCAACGGTGGTACGGCTTCCTCTACGATCATAATCACGGTAATAGGGGAGCTCAACAACCCACCACAGGCCAATGCAGATACCGCCATCACCAACGAAGACATACCGGTTAATATTGATGTGCTAGTTAACGACACCGACGCCGACAGCGATTTGCTATCCATCACCACTGCCAGCGCCACCAATGGCGCAGTCACGGTTAATGGCGGAATCCAAACCCTTAATTTTGTGCCTGATAGCAATTTTAACGGCATAGCAATCATCGATTATACAATCAGTGACGGTAACGGCGACATCGATTCAAGTACGGTGACTGTAACAGTTGCTGAGGTCAACGATGCCCCTACCATCAATGAGCAAGCCGCCAGCGTTGCAGAAAGTGCAACCAACACCACATCGGTAATGACTATCACAGGTTCGGATATTGACGGTGATACACTTAGTTACAGCATTACGGCAGGAAATACCGATAGTATATTTGGCATTAATACCAGCTCAGGTGAAATCACAGTCACCAGCAATACCTTCTTGAATTTTGAAAGTAAAAGCCAATATTTTCTGACAGTCCAGGTAACGGATTCCGGCAGCGGCAACCTCACGGCCAGCGCAACAGTCACCGTTGATATTACCGATGTAGAAGAGAGTGTGAGCCCGACCATCGACAGCGGTTTCGGCACTAACGGCACCGCCAGTTCAGATCCGTTTGCCAGCAAGACGGGCAACAGTCCCAAATCTGCATTATTACAGTCAGGCAAAATGATTGTGGTTGGCGGTAATAAGGCCAGTAACGGTTTGATGACGATGACCCGCTTTAATAGCGATGGCACCGTAGACCGAACTTTTGGTAACAATGGTGTTACCAATCTAGATGTCTTCAACGACAATGGCGCTTCCGATGAAGCGGTAGCTGTCGCCTTGGCCAGTGACGGAAAAATTGTGGTCGCTGGCACCCATAACATCGGCGACATCCCATACACCTTTACCGCCCGTTTTAGTACCGACGGTGATTTGGACACCAGCTTTAATTACGTAGGGTATCATGTCGCCAGTGAAGCAGGGCCTATTACCGCTTATGACATGAAAATCCACTCCAGCGGGGCTATTTTGGTCGCAGGCTCCGACGGCGATGATTTCAAAATCATCAACTTTACCTCCAATGGCCAAAGTTACGTTTATCTGGGTGCTGACATTAGTGAGGCCACAGCCACCGCCATCGTGTTACAAAGCGATGGCAAGGCAGTTCTTACCGGCAGCAGCGTCAATGTTGCTAGCCTCAGTGACTTTACAGCCGTGCGCTTTGACATTAGCCCAACCTTTCAGATCGACACCAGCTATGGCAATTCAGGCATAATTAGCTATGATCTGGGCGGGTCGCTGGGGGATATTTCGTACGATTCACTCATCAACTCCAGCGACGAGATAGTGTTGGTCGGTTCCACCGTCGCTCCATCGTTAGTAACCACTGATGTTGCGGCTATTAAAATTGATTCTACTGGTGCTTTGATAAGCAGCTTCGGCGCCAATGGCCGGTTAATTCTCGACATAGACGGTGACGGTGGTTCCGGCATTGGTACATCATCAGCGCAAACGATTGAAACCGATAGTAGTAATAATCTGTATTTTGGCGTCAACAGCAGTATATTTATGCCCGATGCTGTGGTGCTCAAGACCGATAATAACGGCTTTGTGCTAACGGCTTTTGGTAATGTCGGCAGTGTATCCTTTGATTTGAACAGCACGCCAAACACCACCGATGCCTTGGTGATAGACTCAAGTGACCAGCCAATGTTGGCCACCACCACCGATGAGTTCGGTTTCGCCGATTTGGTGGTAGCCCGCTTTACTTCCTCAGGCGAACTGGATATGACATTTAGTGACGATGGTTTTAATAAATTGGATCCGACTTTTACCAATAACGTGCTTAACGAGATGATTGAGTTAACAGTATCCCCGCATAGCGGCAAGTTCGTTGCTGTCGGCACTGCCAATAGTGATGTTCTGGTCGTTGCCCGTTATAACAGCGACGGTTCGCTGGACCAAACCTTTGGTGATAATGGCCACTACCGACTGATGGGAAGTACTTCAACCTATACCGGGCAGGACATTGCCGAACTTAGTAATGGTAAATTAGTGGTCGTCGGTAAAGAGGACAGTAAAGGCCTGATAGTGTTGCTCAAAACTGAAGGCACCGTTGACTCTACCTTTGGTACCCAGGGTATAAAAACACATAGCGGCGGTACGGCACTTATTTTTAATGCTGTCGCTGTCGACTCAAATAACAAAATTATTGTTGCCGGGAGCAACGAGGATACCGACAGCAAGAATGCCTTTATCATGCGAATGGATCTTAATGGCAATGCTGACATGAGCTTTGGTAATGATGGTGTTGCCAGTTTTGATTTGGGTCTTGGTCTTGACGATGAGGTCATGGATATTGCGATATTAAGTGACAATTCAATTGTCGGTGTCGGCACAAAGGCCCCCAATGCACTGGTGTTTAAACTGCTTAATGACGGCACCTTAGCCAGTGGCACTTTTGCCGTCCCTAACGGTTTCCAAGCAATCGACCTGAATCCTGTTGCAGTCAACAATTTTGATTCCTTGCGCCGGCTAAGGGTTAAGCGCGATGACAAGATCGTTGCTGCAGGTTACTCAGTTGAAGCCGAACCAGCCAATGTTGTCATACAGTTCAACAGTGACGGTAGCCTTGACGCCTCATTTGACACAGACGGAATCGTTTCACATAACTACGGTGGTGCTGGCGCAAAAATCTTAGGGCTGGACTTGGATGCCTTAGATCGTATTTTGATTACAGGGCTTAATAGCAATGGCAGCAATGATGACATCTTTGTGGCTCGGATAACTTCGAATGGGACTAAGGATACGCAGTTTAATGGGAGTAGCGGCGGCATCTTGTTTGATTATGGCGAGGCAGAAATGGCCACTGCAATCAAGGTACAGGCAGACGGCACCGTAGTGATCGCTGGGGCGGATAATTTGAATTTATTCCCCACCGACTTCTTTTTCATCCAGAAATTGAAACTGGTGCAACCTTAATTCGGCTATCACAGGCTAGTCGTCGATAAAACAAGTCCGGCTTTCAACAGCCTGCACTTGATCGACATTCCTGTTGAAAGCCGGACTTGTTATACACAAAGTCGGGACGACAAAACGGGCCGCCAAAGGTAGATATACCAACCTAGAAAAGTACCTGATCATTTTTAATGGCCTAAATAGATAATGAGGCTACCGCGTCCTGCTAACGCCCCTTACCTACGTCCTGTAGGCAGCTGCGTTATTTGTTTTCTATGGAGAATAACTACATACGTAAAGAAATACCTCGCCTACATGGATTTAGGTGCTTATGTTCACAGGATGGTATGAACATGTGTCCTAATCAATTTGTACGCATAAAAACGTAGACCACTTACTTATACCATTTGCACTAAATAATTGCCCACTTGTGCAAGTTAAAATCAACAATAACTGTGTTGCTCTCAATCCCAATAGCCAGCTATTGGTCAATCGAGCGCCTTGTTCTCGTTAATTTTTCCTAAGCACAACAAGATCACATACTTAATGCAAATGGTATTACCTAGATTGGTACAAGTTACTTGGTTCTTTATTAAACATTATTCTTTATATTCAATTTGTTGAAACGATTACAATAGTAAAACCTCAGACATAAAAAAAGGGCTAATCAGATAACTGATTAGCCCTTTTTAAGGTTTGCGGTAACAAACCCGAATGTGGTGGAGGCGGCGGGATTTGAACCCGCGTCCGAAAAACCTACATCCTCGGTCCTACATGTTTAGTCATGTCTTTTAGTTAACCTTTATCACTCCGACAGACAGGATTGATATTGGCGAGTCAGATTGGTTTTAACGCTTCAACTACTGACAAAGTTTCCACGCGATCCTATGTAGGGTGACTTTCCGAATCTCTGCGCATAAGAAACACCTGAGTGGAAAGCTAGCTAGCCTAAGCTGCTAGAGAGTACTGTTCGTCGTTTGCGAATAGTTTAAGTGCGGCTTTTTACGAGGCCAACCGCCCCTCGACATGCACCTTGGGTTTCAAGAATCTCGTCGAATCCAAAATCGCCCCCAAGCGATAATTCAATTCTACTCGTTGCAGAGCTTAATCGCAACAAGCGAATTGTTGTTTGTTCTATTTATCAGCAAATCATATGATTAGCGCAATGAATCTTTCATGACTCGCGACTTTTCACGGTCCCAATCTTTGGCTTTGTCAGCATCACGTTTGTCGTGATCTTTTTTACCTTTACCGACACCAATCTCTACTTTTGCCCAAGGGCCTTTCCAATAAAGAGACAGGGCAATAATTGCAAAACCTTGACGTTCAACAAAACCAGTTAGTTTGTCAATTTCACGACGGTTTAATAATAAGCGGCGTGGGCGCTCTGGCTCACAAATTACGTGAGTACTGGCGGTATTGAGCGGAGTAATGTAACAACCGAGTAATAAAGCTTGGTTGTTTTGAATGATCACATAAGCGTCGGTTAGGTTTATTTTACCGACCCGCATTGATTTTACTTCCCAACCTTGCAGTTCGAGACCTGCTTCGGTTTTTTCTGAAATAATGTATTCGTGGTGGGCTTTTTTGTTTTTAGCAATGTTACCGCCACCTACTTTTTTGCCTTTATGGTTGGCCATATAATATTTTCTACTTATTAAGTGATTCAGGGCTATAAACGATGTCACGCACTCAATTAATGGGTTAGTTATTGGATTACCGATTGAACTAATGCGTTGAGCCCGACAGAAATTGCTTTAAGTTTAACAGTTAATTAAAGCCGATCAATAGTCAATGCTATGCCATTTTAAAATCTTGAGCCTGATAATAATAATTCCACTAGCATTAATTTTTTAATTACTTCGGAATATGCGCCATGTCTTGCTTACCTGCTGTGTTATCATGGCAAAAATTTTTTTCGGGAATGAAAATGGCGCAGGTTAATCGCAGTGCTTTAGTGATGTATAGTTCGGCTCAAATGTATGATTTGGTTAATGATGTTGCCGCCTATCCAGAGTTTTTGCCGGGCTGTGTTGGCAGTAGTGTTATTGATTTTGAAGATAATGTCATGACGGCAAGCGTTGATGTGTCTAAGGCAGGGGTCAAAAAAACCTTTACCACTACCAATACGCTTATTCGAGATCAACGAATCGATATGATGTTGCTTGATGGCCCGTTTAAAAAGCTCCAAGGCGGCTGGCAGTTTGTAGCATTAGACGAACAAGCTTGTAAAATCGTGTTAGCGCTCGATTTTGAATTCTCTAGCAAGTTAGTCGAACTGGCTTTTGGGAAAGTATTTAAAGAGCTAGTTAACAACATGGTTAAAGCATTTACCGAACGGGCGAAAGTAGTTTATGGATAATAGTATGATTACAGTGTTGGTCGTTTTTGCGATGCCAGACTCACAAAAAGTGATTGAACTTAAGGTTGAGCCAACGGCCACTATTGGTGAAATTGTGGTGCAATCGAATATTAATAGTTTTTACCCTGATTTTGATTTTAGCGCGCCTAAGGTCGGTATTTTTAATCGTTCGGCTAAATTAGGTGATGTTTGTCGTGACGGTGACCGCATTGAGATTTATCGGCCATTGCTGGCAGATCCAAAAGCAGCACGTTTAAAACGAGCGCAGCGCGCTAAAGATGAAGGTCGTGCTGATAAAATTACTGGTGGTCGGGTCAACCCACAACGCAAAGAAGATGATGAATAACAATAAAAAAATCCGTTACCACTAACAGCGATAACGGGTTCCATAGCCCAGACCTAAAGCCCAGACCTAAAAGCTCAGTGCTATACAGTATTAGTGGCTAGTGCCGCAACAAGAATCATCTTGCTTTGCTTCGTCATCATTAGAACCGCAACAACCGCCGCCAGCATGGATGTGACCGTGCTCTAATTCAGTTGGCGTTGCGTCGCGCAGTTCGGTAACTTCTACTTCAAAGCTTAGCGTTTTGCCAGCAAATGGGTGGTTACCGTCAACGGTAACGAACTCTTCAGTTACTTCAAGTACATTGATTTGTTGTGGACCATTTTCAGTGTCAGCAGTAAATTGCATGCCAGGTTGTGGGTCAAGACCTGCAAACGCTTCACTAGGAACATTTTGCTTAAGGGCTTCGTCATAAGCGCCGTAACCGTCTTCTGGTGCAACAGTAACACTTAACTTATCGCCAGCTTGCTTGCCCGTTAACTCAGACTCAAGGCCTGGAATTAGGTTGTTATGCCCGTGCAGGTAAACCATAGGCACGCCATCATCAAATGAGTTTTCGATTTCTTGCTGTTCGTCGCTTAAACGGTAGTGAAGGCTAACTACTATGTCTTTTTCAATATGCATCATTTTTCCTAAATAAGTTTGATAGTGTAGTGTACCTTAATTGCCTTAAATTAAACTACGGCTTGGTTGAACTTTTATGGCTAAAATTTGCTGCTTATTACACTGACATTTTGACTTAGTCAGTCAAGCTAGAAAGCCACCAGAGCAAGATTTTTCAGTCGATTGTCGCTTAAATAATCAATTCAAAGGCTTGTAAGACTAAAGTTTAATCGCTTGTTGGTTATTTGTAATTGACATCACGCTTAAAAGTGGCCATGCTGTTACCAAATCGTTTTAACGCACTATATTGGACAACATGACTAACTTTCGTCTAACCACTATTATTACCACTATTACCACCGGGATTATTACCGGCGGCTAGGGTGATTGCGTTTTTACAAAAAACAACTGCAAAACCCGCGCCCTAACAGACGCGGGTTTTTTTATATCACAAAAACTGTGAAAAACAGGGGACAGATTGATGCGAGTAATGAAGTTTGGTGGCTCTTCGTTAGCCAATGTTGAGACAATCGAGCGCGTAGCCAGTATCTTGGTTGAACGCTCAGCTCAAGATCAATTGGCCGTGGTATTGTCAGCACCGGGTAAAACAACCAATAACTTGGTTGAAGCAGTAGACCTTAATTGTAAAGGGCGCGATGCACACGAGGCTATTGTACGGATCGAACAAACGTTCCGCGCTATTGTTGATGCATTGGCCGATAAATACACCAACTTTGAGATTAAAACGCTTAACACCGTATGGAACAAAGAAAGTGAGTTCTTAAACCGGATGTTACATGGCGTGCGTTTGTTATCGCAATGCCCAGACAATATCCGCGCGCAACTATTGGTGATTGGTGAGCGTTTAAGCATTGCGATTATGTGCGAATTATTACGGGTTCGTGGTGTTAGTGTTGACATTTTAAACCCACAAGAGTTTATGGTTGCAGACAGTAACTATCTTGAAGCACAGGTTCAAATTGAAAAGTCACGCGGCATCCTTGAAGCCAAAGATTTATCTGGCGCCCGTGTTTGGGTAATGCCTGGTTTTACCGCGGTAAACGATCAACTTGAAATAGTAACATTAGGCCGTAACGGTTCTGATTACTCAGCGGCTTGTCTTGCGGCTTGTTTACGCGCAGATTGTTGCGAAATTTGGACCGATGTTGACGGTGTTTATAATGCAGATCCTCGTTTGGTTAAAGACGCCCAGTTAATTGAAACATTAAGCTACCAAGAAGCGATGGAATTATCGTATTTTGGTGCCAAAGTCTTGCACCCTAAAACAGTAGCGCCTATTGCTCAGTATCATATTCCTTGTTTAATCAAAAATACCTTTAATCCAGAGGCTCCTGGTTCTTTGGTTAGTGCTAAGCGCAGTGATGAAGAAAATCAGGTTAAAGCAATTTCTAACCTTGATGACGTTTCAATGATCAGCGTGTCAGGCCCAGGCATGAAAGGCATGGTTGGCATGGCGAGTCGCATCTTTGAAGCCATTTCGCTTGCAGGTGTTTCGGTTAGCTTAATTACTCAATCGTCATCTGAATATAGCATTAGCTTTTGTGTACCATCAGAAGATCAGCTAGCAGCGCGCCGTGCGCTTGAGTCTGAATTTGAACTAGAGTTACGCAGCGACTTATTAGAACCGTTCGAAATTCGTCATCAGTTAGCTATTGTGTCATTAATTGGCGATCGCATGAAAACAGTGCAGGGTGTCGCGGCTAAGTTCTTCCAAGCGTTATCACAAGCGCGCGTTAATGTGGTGGCAATTGCTCAGGGCTCTTCAGAGCGTTCAATTTCAACCGTGGTTGATCAACATCGTTGTGGCCGAGCCATTAAAGCTTGTCACCAACGTTTCTTTAATTCACTGCAATACATTGACCTGTTCCTAATCGGGTGTGGCAATGTTGGTCAAGAATTGTTGAAACAGATTGATAGCCAGCAAGAGTACCTTGCAAAAAGTAATACCGCGATCCGAGTTTGTGGTTTAGCTAACTCACGCCAAATGGTGTTAAATGCCGAAGGTATCGAGATTAACGAATGGCAGGAGCAGTTAGCTGCGACAAACAGCGGTTACGATGTTAATCAGTTAATCAGTTTTGCCAAAGAAAACCACCTGCTTAACCCGTTAGTCGTTGACTGTACTAGCAGCCAGCTAATTGCCGATCAATATGTGTCGTTGTTAGAAGCGGGCTTCCATGTTGTTACCCCAAACAAGAAAGCCAATACTAGCAGCCAAAAATATTACAACGCGATGCGTAAAGCGGCCTTAGTTAAGCGTCGTCGCTTCTTGTATGAAACCAATGTTGGTGCTGGTTTGCCAGTTATCGACAACCTGCAAAACTTATTAAGTGCAGGTGATGAATTACGCTCATTTAGCGGCGTACTGTCAGGGTCATTATCATTTATCTTTGGTATGTTAGACGACGGAATGACCTTGTCACAAGCCACGGGAATCGCTAAAGACAAGTGCTTTACAGAACCCGATCCACGTGACGATCTTAGCGGTATGGACGTTGCACGTAAGGTATTGATTTTAGCCCGTGAATCAGGACTAGAATTAGAGCTTGAAGACATTGAGGTTGAGTCTGTTTTACCCGCTGGTTTTGATGATTCAGGTTCAGTTGACGAATTTATGGCGCGCTTGCCACAAGCTGATGCCGAGATTGCAACACGTATTGACAAAGCAGCGAGCGAAGGCAAGGTTTTACGTTACATTGGCTTGATTGAAGGCGATGATGACAACAAAAAGTGTAAAGTTGAAATTCGCGCAGTAGACAGCAGCGATCCACTCTACAGCGTTAAAGGTGGCGAAAATGCGCTAGCATTCTACAGCCGTTATTATCAGCCACTGCCATTTGTATTACGTGGTTACGGTGCTGGTAATGCAGTAACAGCCGCAGGGATCTTTGCAGATATGCTAAGAACACTGGCATGGCAGCGTGAGGTTTAAATGACTATTCGAGTATTTTCTCCGGCATCAATGGGCAATGTTAGTGTCGGTTATGATGTTTTAGGCGGCGCGTTAGCGCCGATTGACGGCACCTTATTAGGTGATTGCGTTAGCATTAGCGAACTACCATCAGGACTTGATGTTTCAACGGTTGGGCCGTTTGCCGATAAGTTACCAAGCGATCCTAAACTTAATATCGTTTATGATTGTGCCGTGGCGTATCAGGCACAGCTTAAAAGCCGCGGCATTAGCCATTTAGGGCTTAAGATTGTACTCGAAAAACTGCTGCCAGTGGGCAGCGGCTTGGGATCAAGTGCGGCTTCGGTAGTTGCCGCGTTATATGCATTAAATGAACATTATGACAATGCATTATCTCGGCACGAACTGTTAGTATTGATGGGGCAGCTAGAAGGACAAATTAGTGGCAGTGTTCACTACGATAATGTCGCACCAAGTTACTTGGGCGGGCTGCAATTAATGGTTGATCAACCGGGCCAAATTTGCACCGAAATTCCAAGCTTTGATTCGTGGTATTGGGTAGTGGCTTATTCAGGTGCCAGCGTTTCAACAGCCGAATCTCGCAGAATTATGCCAACGGACGTGCCATTAAAAACAGTACTTCGTTTTGGCCAAAATTTAGCGACCTTTATTGATGCGAGCCACAAAGGCGATCAAGCATTAGCGGCGCAAGTACTAGTCGATGTTATTGCTGAACCAGTACGTGGTGCGATTATTCCGGGCTTTACTGATGCTAAACAAGCAATGTTAGAGCTGGGCGCAATGGCTAGCGGTATTAGCGGCAGCGGTCCAACCCTGTTTGCAGTAACCGACAATTTAGCCAAAGCACAGCAATTAGAAAACCATTTAAAACAACATTATTTAATATCAGATGAAGGCTTTAGCCACATCTGTAAACTCGATACTCAAGGTGCCCGTAGGGAGGCGTTACGTGGAACTGTATAACCTAAAGAAAGAACAACAACGTGTAAGTTTTTCTCAAGCTGTAAAATTAGGCTTGGGTGATAATCAGGGCTTATTTTTTCCAACGAAGGTGCCGGCACTTAACGACATCAACGCTGTTTTAGACCAAGATTTTGTTAGCCGAAGTGTCACTATTCTTGATGCATGGTTAGGCGAAGAGCTAGGCAGTGAGCAAGTTGAAACCATGGTTCGCAATGCATTTAACTTTCCATTAGCGGTTACGGCTGTTAATGAACAAACGTATGCACTTGAATTAACTCATGGTCCAACCTTGGCGTTTAAAGATTTTGGCGCGCGTTTTATGGCCCAATGTTTAAACTTGTTATGCAAAGACAGCAAAGCGACAATCTTAACGGCGACTTCAGGTGATACTGGCGCCGCCGTTGCTCACGCGTTTTATGGCCTCGATAATATCGATGTTGCTGTATTGTATCCGAAAGGAAAAATCAGTGTATTGCAGGAAAAATTGTTCTGTACCCTAGGTGATAATATTCACACCTACGCGGTCAACGGCAGCTTTGACGATTGTCAGCAGTTGGTTAAAGACTCGTTTGACGATCTTGAACTAAGAGAAGCGATTGCGCTTAACTCAGCAAATTCTATTAACATTTCGCGTTTATTGGCGCAAATTTGTTATTACTTTGAAGCGGTAGCTCAGGTACCTGCAGATAAGCGCGACAACATTGTGATCAGTGTGCCAAGTGGTAACTTTGGCGATTTAACGGCCGGTTTATTTGCAAAAGCAATGGGCCTACCGGTTAAGCGCTTTATTGCCGCAACCAACGAAAATGATACCGTACCTCGTTACTTAACGACGGGCGAATGGCAACCAAAACCTACTATTGCAACGCGTTCAAATGCAATGGATGTGTCAGCTCCAAACAACTGGCCACGCGTTGAAGAACTCGTTAAAAGCCAAGGGTGGGACAAGTCATTAATCGCTGGCGTTAAAGTAAGTGAAGATCAAATGAGTGAAGGCTTAAAGAGCCTGCACGCCCAAGGTTACTTATGTGAACCTCATGGTGCAATTGCAGCTTTCGCCTTAAATGACGTGCTAACCGCTGATGAAACAGGCATTTTCTTATGCACTGCACACCCGGCGAAGTTCCAAGACTCGGTTGAAGACATTTTGTCGATTAAACTGACCTTGCCACAGCCGTTGGCCGATGTTGCTGATAAAGAAATTTTGTCGCAAGAAATTGATGCAGAATTTGCACAGTTACGTCAGAAGTTAATGGCGATTTAAGCGTTAGAATAATGCCAATTTTATTAAGCTATTAATGGGGTTGGCTATGTTGTCTTTAACTGAGTCTGGCTTTATCTTTAATTTAAATACAACAAGTTAATTAGAGGCGTGAGTGGCGATTGGCTGTAATCCCCGTTTTAGTTGCATTCAATTGGATAATCGTTAGGAGAAAAAATCATGGACGATTTTTTAGCTTTTCGCGCAGGGATGCGCATTAAAAGCGGTTCCGTTAAGACGGTTATTCTATTTAATATCAGCAACTGAGCCGCGGGCCGATTTTTTTGGTTACTTTCTTTGTCGGTCCAAAGAAAGTAACTGGTGTGCCTGCGTCCAAGCTTAAGAGTGAGAAAGTATATAAAGCACATCATAAAGACCACTAAACCTAATTTATAGCAACACTTAAGTCAAACATAGCCAATGGAGTTGGTATTAAGAAGCAGTGTTCTGCGAGCCAAGAGTTTGCTCTTGGTGGAACACTGCAGTTAGTAATCGTCTCTAAAGTCCGACTACATTCTCAGCCTGTAGTCCTTTAGGACCTTCGGTTAGGGTGTAGTTAACGGCTTGTCCGTCGGTAAGCGTCTTAAAACCCTCATCCTTTATTGCGCTAAAATGTACGAATACGTCCGGGCCAGTCTCTTGCTCGATAAAGCCAAAGCCTTTTGCGTTATTAAAGAATTTTACCTTGCCATTGATTACATCAGACATCTATCTGTTCCTATGTTTTGAGTAAATACAGTATTAAAATAATTCAGCATTAAAATGAATACGCTATTAAAAGTAAACCAGTCTTTGCTGGTTTGTTAAAGATAAGTTAATTCCTGTTGTATTAAAAGGGGGCTAACAAGAAATTTTCTACTAATTGCTATTACCTTGAGCTTGATTAATTTGTTAATATTTAGCGATTAAATTTCAGTAAGGTTCTGTGTTGCCTATTTTTATTCTACTGCGCCGACTTAGCTTGACGGTTTTATTGCTGCTTGCGGCAACCAGCCATGCGGCAACAACCAAATCTCTTAGTCTAACATCTTGCTTTATTGATGGGCTGGCACTTGAAGTACAATGTGGTAACTTGAGTGTGCCTGAAAATTGGCAACAGCCTAACGCTAAGCAATTGACGCTAAATTTTGCGGTTATTCCTGCGATAGCAGCGATTGCTGAACCAGATCCATTATTTATATTAGTCGGAGGACCAGGGCAAGCAGGGGTCGAGTTAGCACCGATGTTAAGTCAGGTTTTTGGGCAAGTGCGTCAAAAAAGGCAACTGGTGGTGATTGACCAACGTGGCACCGGTAAATCTAGCCCGTTAAGCTGTGACGACGAGACTATCGATCCCGAGATTAGCGATTCCGAGACTATCGAGCCCGAGACCAGCGATACCGATGTTTATTCACAAGTGATGTCTGAGACGGCAGTGGCCGATGTTTTGCTGTGTGCCAGCAACTATGACGTCGACTTAGCGCAATATAATACCAACAATGCGGTACGCGACTTTGATGCAGTGCGGCAAGCGCTAGGATTTCAACAGATTAATTTATATGGCATTTCTTATGGTTCGCGCGCAGCATTAGTGTATATGCGAGAAAAGCCTCAGGTTTTGCGCAGTGTTATTTTAGATGCGGTGGTGCCAACACAAGCAGTCATTGGGCCGGTTGGCGTGCAGGCGGCGCGAGCTTTTGATTTGTTAGTGACCCAATGTCAGGCGCTTGCTGGTTGCAATGCCAGTTATCCAGAATTAGCAGCGACGTATCGTCAAATTAAACAAGCGTTAACAGCTAAACCGCTCGAAACCGAGATATTACATCCGATGACCGCGCAGCCCACGGTATTAAAAGTCGATGTGGTTAAGTTTATTAGTGTGATCCATGGCTTGCTTTATAACAGCGCCACAACCGAGCAGTTGCCCTTTATTATCAGTGAATTTGCCAAAGCTAATTATCAGCCATTCATTGGCGCAATGTCACAAGGACAAAATACTAGCGCCAGTATTTATAGCGGTCTGAACTTTAATATTTTATGCAATGAAGATTTTGTGCGGGTCACCGAGCAGCAGTTAGTGCTAGAGCGGGCCAATAAATTTGCCGGAGACGCTCTTTTTAGCAGTGTTGCGCAAGTATGCCAAGGGTGGCCTAAATTTAGCGCGCCAAGTAATTTTTCAACGCCGGTTTTGTCCGATATTCCAACGCTATTATTGTCAGGCGAGTTAGACCCCATAACACCACCTGCATGGGGAGAGTTAGCCGCTAAAGGGCTAAGCAATGCCAAACATTATGTTGCCAAGCAAGCCAGTCATGGCTTAATAACCCAAACTTGTGCCGCGACTATGATTAGCCAATTTCTAAAGCAGACATCCTTTGATGATATCAACGCCGATTGTCTAGACCAAATGCCACAGCGTAAGTTTTGGCTAAATATCAATGGCAATAGGTAGTTT